>Ga0209631_10000170_pt1 | contig 88712 bp, 88 predicted proteins | sample COG_08_FD_184752 | JGI IMG/M metagenome (GOLD analysis project Ga0209631, IMG submission 184752) | Pelagic Microbial community sample from North Sea - COGITO 998_met_08 (SPAdes) (version 2) | ecosystem: Environmental > Aquatic > Marine > Neritic zone/Coastal water | place: Helgoland, sampling...
GTCCTGGTACGATGAGTTTCCACAGACTAGGTATAAAATTATACTAACTCTTCCAACAAGGATATCTCAATGGAAAGGAGTTGATAGCTTCATTGAGCTAATTTCTTCAATGAAAGATAGTAAATTTCATGCTTTAGTTGTTGGTCCAACATCTAGAAAGAAACAGGCATACCTATTAGAGTTAAAAGACAAAGTTGCTGAAAAAGGTATAGGTGAGTTCATTACATTCACAGGCTCTAGAAATGATATTTCTAATATCTATAAAATATCAGACATCATATACAATTTATCAATTAAGCCTGAACCTTTTGGAAGAACTACCATTGAAGCTTTGTCATCTGGAGCTAAAGTTATAGGCTGGAATCATGGTGGAACAAAAGAAATTCTTCAAGAGCTTTTTCCATATGGCTTAGTTGATTTAAATAATATAGAGTCATTAATGGAAAAGACTATAGAAATATCAGAAAAAAACTTTTACCAACCTAAGCCCAATACCTTTCTTTCAGAAAGAATGATAAATTCAACAATCTTGCTATATCAAGATCTAATTAATAAATCTTCATAAATTTCTTTAATTTGCATTGATTTTTTTTGAACTGAGAATTCATTTCTTACATATTCATATATAGATGATTGATCAAAATTTTCTATTTGATCTACATAATTATTAATCAATTTTGTAAGTGAATTAATATCATCTGGCATAGCTAAAAACTCTTTGGGAAGAATCTGATTCATATGACCAACATCAGTTGATAGAACAGGGACCCCACAATTAAGAGCCTCAAGCGCTACCCTTGGGCCACCCTCACTTCGAGATGCCACCAAAAGAACCGAAGCTTTTTTATAGAGATCTACTAATTTATCCTGACTAACTTCATTGATAATCTTTATTTTTTTATCTAATTTATAACTTGATATCAATGATTTAAGATTATTATATTCTTTACCAGTTCCAACTATTAAGAGGTTTGAGTTAACATTCTTCCATGATTTAATAAGCAAATCAAAACCTTTAACTTTCTCCAGTCTCCCTACTGACAATGCATACTCATTTGTCCTGATAATACTATTACTAGACATTAAAGGTGACCACCAGTTTGAAATAACCTTTGTCTCCACATTTAGGTTAGCAACTGTTTTAGATGAGACCCCTATAACTAAATCAGCTTTCTCATAGGCTTTTAAATTTTTCTTCACCCCATGGATAGTTGCAAGGTGTTTGAAAGGTATAAATTTTTTTACAATATTAATAACTTGTGTGGTCTTTGTTCCGTGAGAATGCACAATATCAGGATTTATTTTATTAATAAGATATGCGAGTTTTAGAATTTGATAGATTGACCTTCTTCCAAAATTTTCTATCTCTATTAGCTCCAGTCCGGAATTAAACTTTTTTAATATACCCGAAGAAACTATTATTTTTATATCAGATTCATTTTTTTGATCACAAGCAAGTTCATTTACATGTTGCTCAATCCCTGCAAATGAATCACTCATTACTATATGAATTATTTTCATAACTTTTTCAGTCTCTTTAAGATTGTATAAGCCAGCTTTTCAACCTCACGTAAAACATCAAAGTGTTTATTTTGAGGTCTTAGCTGAAGTTTATATAATCCATCTGCCATCAGATTTTTATCCAAAGATCCTATCCTTCTTTCGTTAATTAGCATGCTTATATTTTTTACAATTTTATTAGATTGCTTTGCATCCATATCAAATAAAAAACTTTTTCCAGAGGATGAAAGGCTTTCGTATACCATGCTAACACTATCTCTTGTTATTACTCTGATCGATGAGCTCTTAAGAATATCTTTATATATATTTTTGCTCTCACTATTATTTATATCTTCAAAATTAAGATTTTTGAAATCTTTAATTAAATTGTAAATTTTATTATTCATAGAATCTGGTGTTCTTCTTGAGTTAAAGATATGCCAAATCTTATATGGATAAATTGAAGATAAAAAACGAATTTGTTCTAAAATGTAGTCCTCATTAAATTCATAATGTTTGTTTTTACCGCCAATTGAAAACATGCCCAAACTCTCCTCAACAGAACCATCATAAACACTAGAAAGAGAACCTTCGAAGTAAATAGATTTTGACTTACTTATCTTTTTATTTGAATCATGAAAAGGCAAGCATATAAAATCGAATGACTTTCTAAAAATAATATTAGGACATAGGATCGAAACTATTTTTACTTTTTTATATTTTCTTTTGAGATTGACCATTTTTAAATGGGTATTACTGCCTGCCCCAATAATTAAATCAAAATCAAAATCATGAATTTTATTCGTACTTGATTTAAATAAACCAAAGGTCAGCCATTCAAGCGCATCATTTTTGATCTTATCTATTGCAATCTCTTGGATATTAACATTTTGAGAAATTTTAATTTCACGTAGCAAAGCTTCCACTTGCTTCTCATGGCCTAGCTTTCCATCTTTAATCCATAAAATGTTCATAAATTAATACGTTTTTGCAATTAACACTTTGTTATAATAACGATATGTCTGACTATAAATCTATCTTTCTTTCTGATATTCATCTTGGTTCTAAGGGATGTCAATCAGACTTTCTAAACAATTTTCTTAATAATCATTCTTGTGATAATCTTTTTTTAGTTGGTGATATTATCGACTGTTGGAGACTTAAGTCAAAGTTATATTGGCCGCAGTCTCATAGTGACGTATTTAATAATTTTTTAAATAAATCAAAAGAGGGCACTAAGGTAATTTATATAACAGGAAATCATGATGATTTTCTTCGAAACTATCAACCACTTGAGCTTGGGAACCTTGAGCTCAAAGAAGAGCATTCATACACAACCGTGAAGGGGAAGAAACTTTTAATTATTCATGGTGATCAATTTGATGTCGTAACAAGATATGGAAAAAGACTTTCTATTCTTGGAGATAAGATTTATACCTTACTTCTTAAGATCAATATTATTTTAAATTTCTTTAGATCAAGATTCGGTTTTGGATATTGGTCATTGGCAAAATACTTAAAGGATAAGGCAAAAAAGAAAGTTAATAAAATGTCAGATTATGAAGAGTCATTATCAAATGAATGTAAAAGAAGAGATTTTGACGGTCTTGTCTGCGGGCATATACACAAAGCTGAAATTTCGACTATTAATGGTGTCTCTTATCATAACTGTGGTGATTGGGTTGAATCATGCACCGCTTTAGTCGAAACAAATCAAGGCAACTTTAAGATTATTGATTGGGGAATGATTGAACGAGCTGATATGAAATTAATATCTAATGGCTAGCTTTAAATTTACCAATAATGAAAAAAACATTAAAAATACAGCTATGGCACTAATATCTCAATATGGGGAAGAGGCTGAGACGATTGCCATGCTAAGAGCAGCAGAGTATGCAGCATCTTTGGACACTGAAAATTGGCTTCATTGGGAACAGGTTATCAAAACAATTAATAATATTAATCTTAATCCTTCTTTAGATGGATAGTAATCCAAGCAGCTTTATAGTTAAATAATTAACCAAATGGATATTAACTCAAAATTAAAAAAACTATGCTCAGATTCTTTCAAAGTAGATTTAATTGATGTCACTAATGAGAGTTATCTCCACAATACATCTGTTAATTCGGAATCACATTTTAAACTTATACTTGTATCTGACGATTTTATTGGATTAAAAATAATAGATCGTCATAAAAAAGTGCATCTAGTATTGTCAGATATTCTGAATGATATTCATGCATTATCATTGCATTTATTCACAATTGAAGAATTTAAAAAAAATACTTCAGATTTAGAATCCCCTGAGTGCGTAAATAAAAAATGAAAAAATATCTTAATTTAATAAATCACTACCATAAATTTATTCTTTTATTTTTAGGCTTGTTAATGTTTGCAAGCTCATATGGAATAAATAATTTTAAGCTTGATGCCTCATCAGATGCCTTGGTTATAGAAGGTGACCAGGCCTTAAAAACTTATAGAAACATTGAGAAGGAATTCGGCAGCTCAGATTTTTTAATAATTGTCTTTGAGCCTTATGATGAGATTTTTTCAAATGATGTTATTGAAATAATTAAAGAACTTGATACAAAGCTTGAGCAAATAGATAGAGTAGAATCTGTTTTATCAATTATAGACGCACCGGTTTTTTTTCAACCAAGAGTTCCTCTGGTCGATGTTTCGGATAATTTAAAAGATCTTGATAATCCAAACATTGACCTTGCACTAGCAAAAGCTGAGTTCTTAAATAATCCTATATATCAAAGTCTTATTATCAGTGATGACGGAAATACAACAGCTATACAAATAAATCTAAAAGATAATGAAAATTACAATAATTTAATAGATAGAAGATATATATCACTTGAATCAGGGGATGATAAATCTGTCAGTAGGTTAAATATTGAAATTTCAAAACTCAATGACGATATCTCAAAACAGAATATTGAAACTATAAAGGCTATAAGAGAAACAATTTCTTCTTTTAAAAATTATGGAACTATTTATCTTGGTGGTCCCTCCATGATTGCTACCGATATGATGACATTCATACAAGATGATTTAATTGTCTTTGGAATTGGCGTTGCCATTGTTTTTGCATTAATGCTTTACTTATTCTTCGGAAATATTTGGTTTGTATTTTTGCCATTAACTAATGCGTTTTTAGCAACATTTTCCACTGCTGCATTTCTTGGTTTTATGGATTGGAAAATTAGTGTTGTATCATCAAACTTTATTGCCCTTTTATTGATATTAACTATTTCCTTAACAGTGCATGTTTTAGTAAAGTTTAACGAATTAAAAGATGAAATTTCTTCAAGGCAAAAAAGGCTAGATACTACATTAAAACAAATCATAGCCCCGTGTTTCTTTGCTGCTTTTACAACTGGAATTGCTTTTATGTCTTTGCTGACCGGTGATCTGAAGCCAGTAATAGAATTTGGCAAGATGATGACTGTAGGAATACTATTTGCATTCATGACAACCTTTACCTTTATTCCTAGTGCTTTAATGCTAATTAAAAATACAAACACAAAGGATGTTTTAAGGCTTCATAGAATTACAGGTATCTTTTACAGGCTTTCTAAAAGGAATCATATTTATATTTTTACATTTTCTATAGTAATGGCATGTCTTCTATCCTTTGGAGCGACAAAATTAGAAGTTGAAAATAAATTTATAGATTATTTTGATAGTTCTACAGAAATATACAAAGGAATGCTAAAGATAGATAAGGATCTAGGAGGCACAGCAACACTTGATATTATAATCTCCGAGCCCACAGAGAATTTTATTGAAGAGGCTGCTGAGGATGATGATCTTTTTATTGATGATTTATTTGAAGATGAGTCTTCTAATGCATCTGGTTATTGGTGGAATATCTATAGCTTATCAAAACTCGAAGATATTCATGATTACTTAGATTCTAAGGACGAAATAGGAAAGGTTTTAAGTGTTGCAAGTGGGATTAAGCTTGCCAGAGAAATTAATGAAGGCGAAGATCTTAATGATCTTGAATTGGCCTTATTAAGGTCAGTATTGCCAGAAGACATAAAAGATACATTGCTATATTCCTACATTAACGAAGATGATTCAGTTGTAAGAATTTCAACAAGAGTTGTTGAAACTTCATCTGGTTTAAATAGAAATAATTTAATTAAAGAAATTGAATATGATTTAATTGAAAAGTTTAACCTTGATGAGGATCAGTTTGAGATTACAGGGCTTGCAGTTCTTTATAATAATATGCTGCAGTCACTATTCGCAGCTCAAATTGGTTCTATATCAATTGTGTTTGCTGTTATTGCTTTAATGTTTTTAGCAATATTTAAAACTTTCAAGGCAATGATAGTAGGCCTCATTCCAAATGTGTTTGTTGCACTATCAGTTATTGGTACATTAGGACTTCTTGGACTTCCGCTAGACATAATGACAATTACAGTGGCAGCAATAAGCGTAGGTATGGCTGTAGATAACACCATTCATTATATGTATAGATATAAAAAAGAAATGAAAAAAACAAAAGACCCAATGGTATCTATGCGAAATTCTCATATAAATGTTGGAAGAGCTTTATTTTATACAGCAGCTACAATTTCTATTGGTTTTTCAATACTAGCTTTTTCTAATTTTTTTCCAACAGTGCTATTTGGAATTTTTACTAGCATGGCATTAATTATTTCTTTTATATCATCACTAACATTACTTCCAAATTTATTAGTCAAATTCAATCTTTTCAAATAGTATTAGCTTATGGGTCCTTTAAATGGTATCAAGATAGTTGAATTTGCTGGCATAGGCCCAGGACCATTTTGCGGAATGGCTCTTGCTGATCTTGGGGCTGAAGTTATAACTATTAATAGAAATAATGAAAAAGGCATTTACAATAAATTTGATATTCATAATAGATCTAAGTATTCATTAACTGCAGACCTTAAAAACATCTCCTCAAGAGATGAAATCCTTAAATTAATATCTCAAGTGGATGGATTGATTGAGGGGTATAGGCCTGGAGTAATGGAGTCTTTGGGTTTAGGTCCTGATGATTGTTTTAATGTTAACTCGAAGCTTGTATATGGAAGAATGACAGGTTGGGGCCAAGACGGTCCTATGTCTAAAAATGCAGGGCATGATATTAATTATATTTCGCTAACTGGTGCTCTTGGCGCTATGGGTAGAAATGATTCTCCTCCATCACCTCCTCTAAATTTAATTGGTGACTATGGTGGCGGAGGCATGCATCTTGCTCTTGGCATGACCGCAGCATTTATTCATCAAATTAAAACGGGAGAGGGTCAGATTGTTGATTCTGCAATGATTGATGGGACGTCTATGTTAATGAGTTTTTTTTATTCTTTTAATCAGATGGGTTATTGGGAAGATGCTAGAGGATCTAACTTACTAGATGGAGCTGCACATTTCTATGACACCTATGAATGTGCTGATGGGAAATTTTTAGCCATTGGTTCAATTGAGCCGAAATTTTACAGTATTTTTTTAGAAAAACTTGGTATTAAAGATAGTGAATTCTTGGATCAAATGGATAAAACTAAATGGCCTGACCTTAAAATTAAAGTGGCAAAAATAATCCTTACTAAAGATAGGGATGATTGGGCATCAATATTTAAAAATACAGATGGCTGTGTAACGCCAGTACTTTCTCTTTCTGAGGCTCCTTTGAATGAGCATAATGTTGCAAGGAGCACATTTACTTCCCTTGACGGGGTAACTCAGCCAAAACCATCTCCAAGATTTTCTAAATCTAAATTAGATATTAGACACAACTCTAGAGAGAAGGGAGCAGATACCTCAAGCTTGATAGAAAAATTTAATCTAGACCCAAAAGCTTTTAGTTAAAGAACTTAATTGCATTATTATATGTCTGGTCTATAAGGGTTTCTTTATCAATATCTAATAACATAGAAACCTCATTAGCTATATGAGGTAAAAAAGAGGGCTCATTCCTGTTTCCCTTTGTTTTAATATTTCTTGGTATTAAATAAGGACAATCAGTTTCTATCATCAGCTTTTCAATAGGAATGCTTTTAACGGTCTCTCTAAGGACATGGTTTCTCCTTTCATCACATATCCAACCAGTTAGACCAACAAAAAAGTCATATTCCAAATATTCGTCTAGCTCATTTTTAGAACCGGTAAAGCAGTGAACAACACACTTGGGTAGGTAATCTTTATATTTTTTTAATATTTTAATAAAGTCATTATGCGAATCTCTTTGATGAAGAAATAATGGTTTACTGTGTTTAATAGCGATTTTTATTTGCTCCTCAAAAGCATATATTTGATTCTCGTAAGATGAAATATTTCTAAAAAAATCTAGACCAGTTTCCCCAACAGCATTAGGTTTATGCATCAAGATAATGTTCTCTAAGTGCTCAGGCGTTTCTTCATTAAAATCATTTGCATGATGGGGATGAATACCAGATGTAAAAAAACAATTACCAGAATATGAATTCTTTATTTTTAAAATTTTGTCTATATCTTTTATCTCTGCAGATACTAATAAAAACTTGTCAACATTGTTACTAATTGCATTTATGATTACGTCATCTAAATCCTCATCAAATCTATCACTCGTAAAGTTACATGCTATGTCAAATAATTTATTCATAATTTTAAGTTTTATATATCTCTAATTATGAACTAAAATCATGAAACATGAATCAATTTAAAAAATTCCAATCAGCTATTTCTGTTAAAAAACTATCTAATAGCTTATTTAAAATAACGCCAAACAAAGATTATTTTGTAGGCAAGACACCACATGGCGGATATCTAAAAGCAGTTATGAATAATGCTTTGATTTCATGTTTACCTCACTCCATATCTATCAGCTCATCTATCCAATATTTAGATAGAACAGAAGCAAAAGAAGTATTTTTAGAAGTAGATATTCTTAAAATTAGCAGAGGAAGTTCATCTGGTTTTGTAAAACTAATCCAAGATGAAAAAGTATGCGCAACACTTACAGGGACATGCTCTGACTTTGAACATATGAAGGGCTTTGATGGTCTGAATACACCTCTTCCTAAAATCTTTGATGATGAAAATCACGATAATTATAAAAGCTTAAATTATGACATGATCTCCAAAGGGTTTACGCCATCATTTATTAAACAGCTTGATTGTAAAATTAACCCCAAGCATGCTTGGTGGGACAGAGAAGAAAATAATAATCATGCAGAGGCAAGATGTTCAGCTTTCCTTGAGATGTCTGGAGGAATCCCTGATCAATTCTGCCTTTTCTATTATTCAGATATTCTTCCGCCAGTTGTTTCAAATAAATATGGTGCATTAGGATGGATACCAACAATCACTTTAACAACCCATATCCGGATGATGCCCACAACCTCAAAGCTATTTGCAGACTTTAATGCTTCTGATATTAGAAAAGGTTACTTTGAGCAAGATGCAAGAATTTGGGATTTGAATGGAAATTTTGTTGCTTCAAGCAGACAACTGACTAGAATACTTAAGTCAGATGAAAAATTATCAAAATACAGGGAATAAAGATGCAATTTAAAGGAACTAAAAATTATATAGCAACAGAAGATCTAAGTTTAGCTGTTAATGCAGCAGCAGCGCTGGAGAGACCCTTGCTTATCAAAGGTGAACCAGGTACTGGAAAAACTCTTCTTGCAATAGAGGTAGCCGATGCCTTGGGATTAGAGCTAATCGAATGGCATATCAAATCAACCACCAAAGCTTCACAAGGACTATATGAATATGATGCCGTAACAAGGCTTAGAGACTCGCAGCTTGGTGATGAGAGGGTTAAGGATATAGCAAATTATATTAATAAAGGTAAATTATGGGAGGCATTTGAATCTGATAAACAGGTTGTTTTGCTCATTGATGAGATTGATAAAGCTGATATAGAGTTTCCTAATGATCTTCTTCAAGAAATAGATAGAATGGAATTCTTTTGTTACGAGACTGGCAAAACCATTAAAGCTAAACATAGGCCTTTGATCATAATGACTTCTAATAATGAAAAAGAGTTGCCAGATGCATTTTTAAGAAGATGCTTTTTTCACTATATACAATTCCCAGATAGACAAACTATGAACAAAATTGTTTCCGTACATTATCCAAAGATTAAAAAGAAGCTTGTTAACGAGGCTCTGGAGATATTTTTTGACCTTCGTAAAATTCCTGGACTTAAAAAGAAACCATCAACCTCAGAATTAATTGATTGGTTAAAATTATTACTGTCAGATGATATGCCTGATGAGATTCTAAAAAATGCAGATTCATCTAAAGCAATTCCTCCTTTATACGGTGCTTTATTGAAAAATGAGCAAGACGTGCAACTTCTAGAAAGATTGGCATTTATGTCTAGAAGAGAATCTGCTTCATCGAAATAAATGCTTATAAATCTTTTTCAAACCGTAAGATCTTCTGGTGTTCCATGCTCACTTAGAGAGTTATTAGATCTTCTTGGCGCTCTTGAAAAACAATTGGTCTATGCAAATATTGATGATTTCTATTACTTATCAAGAGCAATACTTGTAAAAGATGAAAAACATTATGATAAGTTTGATAAAGCTTTTGATATTTATTTTAAGGGTATAGAAAAATTAGAAGATATTTTCCAAGCTTTGATTCCTGAAGACTGGTTAAGAAAAGCATTTGAAAAAGAATTAGATCCAGAAGAGCTAAAAAAGATTAAATCTCTTGGAGGTCTAGATAAATTGCTTGAAGAGTTTAAAAAAAGATTGGAAGAACAAAAGGATAGGCATGAAGGTGGTAACAAATGGATTGGTACTAATGGAACTTCACCTTTTGGACATGGCGGCCAAAACCCAGAAGGAATAAGAGTTGGGGGAGAGGGCGGTCAAAAATCTGCTGTAAAGGTATGGGAACAAAGACAATATAGCAATCTGGATGACTCTATCATTATTGGAACTAGAGAAATGAAGATGGCCTTAAGACGCCTTAGAAAATTTGCCAGACATGGCAATGATCTTGAGCTAGATATGGATGGAACTATAAAATCAACCGCCAAAAATGCAGGATATCTAGATATTAAAATGGTTCCTGAAAGATCTAATGCCGTTAAGGTGATTGTTCTTTTTGATGTTGGTGGCTCAATGGATCCATACATAAAGATTTGTGAAGAGCTTTTTTCAGCAATTAAAACAGAATTCAAGCATCTAGAATATTTCTATTTTCATAACTCTATTTATGAATCTGTATGGAAAGATAACAGAAGAAGATCGCAAGAGAGATTCCTTGTTCAAGACATCATTAATAAATATTCATCTGATTACAAAATTATTGTTGTGGGTGATGCCACAATGGCTCCTTATGAAATAACCAATTCAGGTGGAAGTATTGAGCACTGGAACGAGGAACCCAGCGTAACCTGGATTAATAGACTTTCAGAGCATTTTAATAACATGGCTTGGCTAAATCCTGTTCCTGATGACCACTGGGACTATTCATCATCTGTTTGTATTTTGAAAGACTTATTCGACGATAGAATGTATCCTTTAACTTTAAAAGGTTTAGAAAACGCAATGGGAGAGTTAACTAAATGAATGCAGTAAATAATAGTAAAGGAATTAAATGGGGACCATTTACGTTGAGGATACCATTTATACATATTAAATTTAGGGCTGGTGAGTTTTTTCAAGGAATGGTAATTTCAGGAGCTACAGCTTTTGCAGCAGTTCCTGTTGCAATGGGTCTTGGTCTTAGTTTTGAAGATGGTATCGCTTTAAGTTTTATTGCTGGAACATTGATCGCATCTGGTCCTATATTGTTTGGAGAACCAATGGCTCCAGGGTGGATAACACCTGCATTGCCAATTGTAATTGCAGCTTTTGCTGCTAAAGGGCAATTTACTGGCGTATATGATGTAACAACTTTCCATTATATGGCAGCAATATGTATTGAATTTACTCTTCTAATTTTCATATTAGGTGTAACTGGTTGGGGTAAAAAATTAATACAAATTATTCCAAATGGTTTAAAGGCAGGAATTATTCTTGGCGCAGCTCTTGCAGCATTCTATCAAGTATTTGTAACTGATTTAGATAAGCTATTACTTCAACCAATTTCAATGTTTGTTGCAATTTCTGTTTGTGTTATTACTACTTTCTCAGATCCGTTTAAAAAACTTGCTGCAAATAATAGGTTTTTTAGTAAATTAGGTTCACTAGGTCTTCTTCCCGGATTTGTTCTTGCAGCCTTTGTAGCTTTCTTATGCAATGAAGTAACATTCAATATTGAATGGGGTTTTAAAATTCCCGATGTAGTATCCCTTTTTAATAAAACATCACCACTTGCTATTGGCTTTCCTCCAATAGAAATGTACATAGAAGCAATTCCCTTAGTTGTAATTGGCTATACTCTTCTATTTGGTGATTTAATTACTGCAAATGAAGTTTTAAATGACGCTCAAAAGTCTAGACCAGATGAAAAGCTTGATATTGATCTTAATAGATCACATCTTTCTATAGCGGCAAGAAATCTAATAGGTCTATTAATCAATCCCTTTTTTCCAACACAAGGAGCATTATGGACAGGTGTTCATGTAGTTGTAGTTGAGAGATGGAAAAAAGGCTTTAAAGAAATGCCATCAATATTTGATGGTCTGGGCTCATATTATTTAATGGCACTTCCCATTCTTTATTTCACTTTACCTTTCATTACTTTAATGAAGCCTTTAATGCAAATGGCCTTATCTCTAACCCTGATATTAACTGGTTTTGCTTGTGCATATGTTGCGATGGCAATTCCTAAGAAGAATTCTGAAATGGCTTCAGCATTATTAATTGCTGTCTTTATAACTTTTTTCAGTGCCTGGGTTGGTTTATTAATTGGTATAATACTCAGTATATTTGTCGTTGGCTTAGATAAAACTGAAAAATAATTACTATGGCATTCGCATTAGAGATCACAGATCTAAAAAAAACATATCCTGGTGGAGTAGAGGCCTTAAAAGGAATATCGCTTTCAGTAAATGAAGGAGATTTTTATGCTTTGCTTGGCCCCAATGGTGCCGGAAAATCATCTACCATAGGTATTATTGGATCATTGGTAACAAAATCATCCGGCAGTGTAAAAATTTTTGATGTAGATACCGAGAAAGATTCACCACTTGCTAAAACGATGCTTGGTGTTGTATCTCAGGAAATCAATTTTTCTCAATTTGAAAAAGTTATAGACATAGTTGTAACCCAAGCTGGGTTTTACGGTATTTCAAAAAAAGAGGCATTACCTAGAGTAGAAAATATTTTAAAAAGATTAAGCTTATGGGATAAAAGAGATCAACAAGCAAGAACACTATCAGGAGGTTATAAGAGGAGACTTATGATAGCTAAAGCTCTTGTTCATGAACCAAAGTTATTAATACTTGATGAACCTACAGCAGGCGTAGACATAGAGCTTAGAAGAGAGATGTGGTCATTTTTAAAAGAAATAAATAAAAATGGTACAACTATAATACTTACCACTCATTATCTCGAAGAAGCAGAGCAGCTATGCAGAAACATTGGAATTATTGATCATGGTAAAATAGTAGCTAATACAAGTATGAAAGATCTATTGGGATCACTCAACGTTCAGGGTTTTGTCTTTGATCTTCAGTCACCCTTAGAGGAAGCCCCTGTCATAGATGGTTTTCCAATAAAACTTGAAGACTCTTTAACTCTTATAGCAGCTGTAAGCAAAGATAGATCGATTAACGCCTTATTTGACGAACTATCCAAATTAGGTATCAAGGTAAAATCAATGAGAAATGAAGCAAATAGGCTTGAAGAGTTATTTATTGAAATGGTGAACTCTAATGAAAAATAACCCCAGTATTAGAATTGGTCTTTGGACTTTAGCAGTAAAAGAAATTAGGCGTTTTTTAAGAATATGGGTTCAAACATTAGTGCCTCCAGCCGTAACGATGTCTCTTTATTTTGTAATATTTGGATCATTGATTGGTCCAAGAATTGGATCCATGGAAGGCCTTGATTATATTCAATTTATGATTCCTGGATTGATAATGATGTCAGTTATTACTAATTCTTATAATAATGTCGTCTCATCTTTTTATTCTGTTAAATTTCAAAAATCTATTGAAGAGCTTTTAATATCTCCAATGCCTAATTGGACAATACTGCTTGGTTTTGTGATTGGCGGTGTGTGTAGGGGTGTTCTAATAGGCTTTATTGTATTTATTGTAAGTCTTTTGTTCTATCCTGAATTTACTGTTGTCAATCCACTTTTAACTATTACAGTCCTTCTTTTGACCTCAATTCTATTCTCATTAATGGGTTTTCTAAATGCTGTTTTTGCAGATAGCTTTGATGATATTTCAATTATTCCTACATTTGTTTTAACGCCTCTTATTTATCTTGGAGGTGTTTTTTATTCAATAAAAATACTTCCTGAATTTTGGCAAATTGTGTCAAAAGCAAATCCAATGCTTTATGTAGTCAGCACGTTTAGAGAAGGTATGCTAGGTGTTAGTGATGTTTCAATTTCCTTTTCCTTGGGAATGATTTTAGGCTTTATAGGTCTTTTAACCGGGGCATCTTTATATCTTTTAAATAAAGGCTCAGGTATTAGACAATGACAAGAAAACACCTTGGCAAAGCTTCTTCAAACTATTCATCAGCATCGTTCAAAACATTAGACCCAATTCCAAGGGCCCTTAATTCTGATTCTTTTGGAGTTGATTTTTGGAATGCATATGAATTTACATATCTTGATAAAAATAAACTTCCAGTATTAAAAGTTCTTGAAATAGCGGTACCCTCAAATTCCAAGAATATAGTTGAATCAAAATCATTAAAAATTTATCTGAATTCATTTTATAAGAAAAAATATATATATCAGAAAGATGTTCTTACTGTAATAAAAAAAGATCTAGATAAAATTACCGGATCATCTATCAAGGTTCGCTTTGTTAACAAATATATAAATGAACCTGATAGCATAAATCTTAATAATACAAAACTTAAAAACACACCATCAAACAAAATACTATTATTTTCAGGATTTAGATCAATCTGTCCTGTTACAGCTCAACCAGATTTTGCTAATATTTATATTCTTACTGAGGCAAAAATTGATATTTCATGGCTAAATAATTTTTTAGTTTCTTATAAAGATAAAGGCGATTTCCATGAGCAATGTATTGAAGGAATATTTTCTAAAATAAATACAAAATATGAACCAAAAAATTTAGATATTATTGGTAGGTTTATGAGAAGGGGCGGCATAGATATTAATCCAGTTCGTTCCTTAAATAAAAAACCATTTTTTACAAATTTTAGGTTTTTTAATCAATAAAAATCATATCTCTAGACTTTTATTTTTGCTCAATGCTCTTTAGTATAGTTAACTTAGTATTTTTTTATATTTAAAGGAGAGAAAAATGAAAAAATTATTACTTGCTGCCCTTGTACTGCCTATATTTATTAAAGCAGAGCCCTGGGTTGATTATGAGTTGAGTGATCAAGTTACTGAGATGACAGTGGTAACTGTTAAGCCTGGTTATAAAGATGATTACCTTATGGGTATTAAGAAGACTTGGGTAGATGCTTGTTCAATCCAAAAAGAATTAGGCCATATAGTAAGTTGTTCAGTTTATTCAGCAGAGACTGCTGGAACAGACCCAAACGTATTTTTAACAATAACATATGCAGATTTAGCCGCTATGGGACCTAATAAAAAAAGATATAAAGAATTTAATGATGCATGGAGAAAAAAAATATCTGAAACAGATCAAGATAATATAGCTGGTGGCTACGGTGATATTCGTGAGATTGTTGATTTGGTTGTTTTAAGAAAAGTAAACTTTAAATAATTAATTCTTTACACAATTCTAAAAGCCTCTTTGAGGCTTTTTTTTTAAATTAATGTAAAATCTTCAAATCAGGAGAGGTGTCAGAGTGGTCTATCGTGCATCCTTGGAAAGGATGTGTACCTTCATCGGTACCGGGGGTTCGAATCCCCCTCTCTCCGCCAATCCATTTTTTGACTTTTAGAGCATATGTGTTAATTTAATCCATATGAAAAATTTTATAAGCAGCGTTAATTCAATACTAGAAATGCTGAGCAGCGTTGAACACGATATTAACATAGCAGGATACTCCCTTACGGAGAAAAAAGTTTATTTTACAATCATCCAAACAACTGCAAGAAATGGTAATTGTAATATTACAGATGTAATTAATTCATCCTCATTATCAAGATCTACTGTATACAAAGCTATTAAAAAACTTGAGTGCAATAACTTGCTTAATGTTCATCAATCAAGTGTTGATAAAAGAGAGTCTTTCCTAGATGTGATTGTTTCTTAATTAGAAACTAATTTGCTCTAATATATTTTAATGACATTTAATCAAAGAGCACAGGATTTCATTCTTACCAATATTTTCCTTTATATTTTTGCTATGGCTGTCTGGTCATTCTGGTCATATTTTGCTTTTGTTGGTTTAGAAAAGATGGATTGGCAGGGTAGTTTGTTATACCTTCCTCATGGCGTCAGGGTTCTATGTATATGTTTCTTTGGGTTAAAATCTCTTCCTGCCTTAATTGCAGCTGAGATAACAGGTCCTTTATTTATTAATCCTGAACAGTATTTTGGTGTATGGTCTATTGCCAGTATTGGCTCTATTGCATCTGTAGTTATTGCAAGGAATTTAGTTGACTGGTCTCAAGAAAATATAGTTGGATCGATAGTTAAACCAATAAACAATAATAATTATAGAAAAATTGTATTAGTAATTGTAATATCTGGATTGCTTAATGCCATATTAGCTAATTTTATAATTACCTTACTAGATACTAGCATTCTTCTTGATCCAGTGGTTATTCTTAGATTTTTTATAGGAGATGTTTTGGGAGCTTGTGTCGTAATTCTATTTCTTAGCGTTACCTTTACCAGCTTGAAATTAAATAAGTTATATAGCCCTCATAAAGATTAATTCTTGACTACTGTATAAATATACAGTATAATGTGTATTATGAATAATTTAATACATATAAACTTCAATGATAGCGTGCTTACTGAGTTAAATAATGCTGTAGACATATTGTCTTCAAAAAAAACGGTAGCTTATAAATATTTTAATGGGAATATTGTTGAGCTCGAAAAATATTTAAATGATGCTAATTATTATAATTCAAGCAAAATACTCGCCAATGAAGCAACTCAATTAGAGCTTTTTTCTTAAATTTATTCTTTAAACTTTTAATCATTCCTAAGTTGTATATAATTAAAGAGGGTGTCTTGTTTGTAAGTTTTTTAAGGGGGCTTGCTAACATTACTTTTTTTACCCTGAACAATGGAGGTGGTCCTATTAGTATTTATATTAAACCAGGAAACGGAGGAGCTGCCTTTTGACACAAGGTATCTTTTAAGTTTCTGACTAATTTGGGTTGCATAAACCTTAGTTAGATTTTTTCTAAACCCTCAAATTAATCTTTGGGGGTTTTTCTATATATGGAATTACGTTATTGGTCTTTATTGATATTTCTAGGCTCTATTTGGGGAAGTGCCTTTATGTTTATAAAGGTAGCTACTCCAGAACTAGGAGCTGTTTTTTTAGTTCAACTAAGACTAGCATTAGCTTCTTTGGTATTCCTGCCGTTATTACTAAGGAACAAACAACTAAGGCTATTTAAAAAAAGCTTTAAATATATTCTAATTTTAAGTTTAACCAATACCGCTATACCCTTTGTTTTATTTTCAGAGGCCTCAAAAGGCTCAGATTCAAATATGCTAGCTATACTGAACTCCTCAACAGCACTAATGACTATGATAATCGCTCTTTTTTGGTTAAAAGAAAAAGTTATATCAAAACAAGTTTTAGGTTTATTAATTGGTTTTATAGGAATAATTATTTTAGTAAATCCATCAAATAGCTCTATTGATCCTTACTCTGCCTCAATATGTTTAGCTGGTTCATTTTGTTATGCATTCTCAGGAGTCTTTATACAAAAATATTGTATTAATATAAATAAAATGGTTCTAATCGGTTGGTCATTGGTTTTTGGAACTATTCTATTATTACCGATTTCTTTATTTAATCTTCCAACGTCCTTTCCTTCAAATAATGCAATTCTTTCGGTTCTGTGGCTTGGTGTGGTATCTACTGGATTATCTTTTATTGGATATGTTCGATTGATTGAAAAAGTAGGCGCTGTTAAAACTTCTACAGTTGCATATTTTTTACCTGTGTTTGGAATTATTTGGGGAAACATATTTTTAGATGAGATGGTGTCGTTTCTAATCGTAGTTGGATGTATTATGGTCTTAATAGGTGTATTTTTCGCTACATCTAATAATAAAAATTTGGAGACTGTTGATGGAAAATAAAACTTTAGATTCACTATTAATAGAAGCAAATCATAATGTTACAAGGATAGGTTTTGACGAAGCATTGAAAATAATTAATTTGCCTAATACATTTATTATTGACGTGAGAGAGGAGTCGGAGGTTGCTAATTTAGGTTTAATTAAGAATGCTATCCATATACCTAGAGGATTAATTGAATTTAAAATTGAGTTAAATTCTTCAAATAATCCCGCAGGTATTAATAATAATTCTAATTTATTATTTTATTGTGCTGGAGGGTACAGGTCTGCACTGGCTGCAAATACTGTTAAAAGCCTTGGTTTTATTAATGTATTTAATATTGGTGGATTTCAGCAATGGGTCAACTCAGGTGGAGAAATTCAACCAATCTAAAAACTTTAAATATATTTAAAAAACATATATATACTCTTCAATCTATATAAATATTTTTCTATAGATGTGTGTATAATTTATTTTTTTTGAGGAAATTATTATGAAAAACTTTATTTATATCAACTTATCTATTGCTCTTATTTTAACATCAATTACATTTGCTCAAGATAATATTGTTGAGGAAGTTATAGTTACTGCAACTAAAACGGAAAAGACATTACAAGAAGTTCCGGTAGCTGTTTCTGTTATTACATCTGATGAAATAGAAAAAGCAACCATCATAGATACCTTTGATCTTAAATCTATTATCCCATCATTAGACACAAGACAATATCAATCTTCTACTAATGCTACTTTTTTTATTAGAGGTTTTGGTAATGGATCTAACAATCCAGGTGTAGAACCATCAGTTGCATTGTTTGTTGATGGTGTATACAGATCAAAGACACAATCTCAAATAGCTGATCTTCCTATGCTTGAAAGAGTAGAAGTTCTTAGAGGTCCTCAAAGTACTCTTTTTGGTAAAAATGCATCTGCGGGCGTTATAAATATTGTTACAAAAAAACCTTCTTTTGATAAATCGAGGATGATGTCACTTGGTGTTGGGAAATATAATTCAAAAATAGGCAAAATATATACAACAGGTCCTATTAATGAAACAACAGCATATAGTTTTAATGCTAATTTTAATAAAAGAGATGGAAGCTCAGATAATCCTGTAACAGGAAACTCAGTAAATAATAGAGATAGATTAGGCTTACGTGCAGAACTTTTATTTATTCCTAATGATGATCTATCAATAAGACTAACTGCTGATTATGATGAATATGACGAAATTTGTTGTGCTGTTGGCAGTGCCAATTATGGTACTGCAAATTCCGTAACCGCAGCTTTTGGAGGGCAAATTATTCCTAATGATCCTTATACCGAAAAGGCATTTTTTGATTTTGACCCTATATCTGATGGAGACAATTCTGGAATTTCAATTTATATAGAAAAGAATTTAGATAATATTCGTATAGAGAGTATTACCTCATCTAGAAAAAGTTATAACTTTGAACTTCAAGATGTAGATTTTGAATCAGTTGATCAAATTGATGCTAATAAACTTGTTAAAGATTTAGATGCAGTAACACAAGAGATCAGAATTTTTTCTGAGGATAATGAAAATATAAACTGGTTACTGGGTGCATATTATTATCAGGAAGATATGAAATATGATAATTCTATCTATTTTGGTTCATTATGGAGACCTTATATTGATGCTCTTGCTCCGGGAGCTTTAGCTGGAGTCGCAGAAGCTTTTGGTATTCCAAACTCATTATTATTTGCAGAAGGTCAGGGTGTTAATGAAATTTCTACACAAGATAATACAACTAAATCAATATTTGCTCAGCTAGATATTAAACTTACTGATAGATTGAGTGCCATTGTTGGAGCAAGCTATATTGAAGATGAAAAATCTGTATCAGTCAATCAGACCAATACTGATATTTTTTCAAACTTAGATTTTGTTGGAGCAGGCACCCTGGGGCTTATCGGAGCTGGTTTTACACCTGAAGAAGCTGCAGTTTTAGCAAATGATCCAGCTTTCAATCCTTTATTAGGTCTTCAAGGAATTCAATTTTTACCACAATTTGTAAATTTTCCTAATACCGCTCAAGATGGAGAGAGTAACGATGATAACGTTGACTACACTTTTAAACTTGCTTATGTTTTAAATGATACGACATCTATCTACGGTGGAGTTTCAACAGGTTACAAAGCCACTGCTTGGAATATTTCTAGAGATTCATTGCCCGATGCAACTGAAATTGCTGCTTTGGCATTGGCTGGATCTCCAGTTGGACCAAATACAGGTGTTGGAAGAAGGTATGCTGATCCAGAAGAATCAGAGGTTTTAGAGATTGGTGCAAAAATAAAATTACCAACTGGGTATTTAAATATTGCTTTGTTTGATCAAAAGATTGAAGGATTTCAATCAAATACATTTATTGGAACTGGGTTTATACTTGCAAATGCTGGCTCACAATCAACTGAAGGATTTGAGTTTGATTTAGTTATGTCTCCTACAGATTATATTGATCTTGCAATAAGTGGATTATTTATGGATCCAATATATGACTCATTTCCAAATTCAAGTTCAGGTGATTTGACAGGAACCATGCCATCAAATATCTCGGAAAATACCATCTCATCAACGATTACATGGAATTTGAATTTAAATAATTGGGATGGATATTTAAGACTAAGTCATTTATATGCAAGTGAAGCAAATATGCTAGAAAATCCTGCATGGCAAGCAATATTAGAGAATTCAGGAAACGGTATAAAAACTCAAGATACAATAAATTTTTCAGCTGGTATTGAAAGGGATAATTTATCAATAACAATATGGGGTAAAAATATCAATGATGATAAGTATTTAATTTCTGCTTTCCCAGCTGTTGCTGATCCAACATTTACAACATTCTTTGGATACCCTAATACTTATTCATCTTATGGAGCTACATTAAATTATAGGTTTTAATATTTTTTGACTTTAAATGAAGGGGTATTCATACCCCTTTTTTAATTGGCGCGCCCGGGAAGATTCGAACTCCCGACCCCTTGGTTCGAAGCCAAGTACTCTATCCAACTGAGCTACAGGCGCACTGTGCAATTATAGTGTTATAAATGATAATTTATTAGTGTAATTTCATAAATTGCTTATAATAAGATTAGTTATAATACAAGGGAGAAGCTAACTATGAATGTTAAATCCAAGAAGATTATTTATCTTTTATTAATCTTACCAGTTATGTATGTTGGCCTTCTTATTATTATGGATTTTGATGTTAATCAAAAAAGACCAATTCTTAACATCTTTAAATCATTGCAAAGTGACAGCGCTCTTGAAGTGGTTGATTTTTCTGTTGAAAATACAAATCTAAATACAGATCTTCCCAAACCAAATAAAGATAAAAATCCTTATTATGGAGACCTTCATGTTCATACAAAGTACTCATTTGATGCATATGTATTTGGTATTACGGCAACACCTGATGATGCTTATAGATATGCAAAGGGAGAGGGTATAAAACACCCTCTGGGCTATGAAATGAAACTACGTGAACCCTTAGATTTCTATTCTGTAACAGATCATGGTTTTTATATGGGTATGATCCAAGCATTTTCAGATACAACAACCGATATATCAAAAAATGATTTTGCAAAACCTTTTCATAACTTAAATAGAAAAGAGAATCTTACAGTAGAGTCAGCTGGTGAAAGGTCAGATCTTTTTAGCTCAATTATTGGAGCCGTTATTGCAGAACCATTCCCTAATTGGCATCCAAGAATAATTAAGGCATGGCTTACAAAAAATACTCAACAGGCATTAAAATCCTTTGATTATGATATACATAAATCAGCTTGGTCAGACATAGCTAGATCAGCTAATGAGCATAATGATCCTGGAAAATTTACAACATTCATAGGATATGAATTTACAACTTCTACTGATATAGAGGGTGGTAATTTACACAGAAACGTAATATTTAATTCTTCAGAAGCATCTATCAGACCATGGACAAGAATAGACTCATTAAATCCAGAAGATCTATGGACTTGGCAGGATGCAATGAGAGATAAAGGAGTTGATACAGTATCTATTCCTCACAACTCAAATGGTTCAAATGGTCAAATGTTTGAAATGGAATCATTTTTAGGGCGCGCTATAGATCAAAATTATTCTGATAAAAGAATGAGAAATGAACCTTTAGTAGAGATAACTCAAGTGAAAGGCACATCCGAAACTCATCCTCTTTTATCTCCTGATGATAATTGGGCTGATTTTGAAATTATGGATGCCCGTGTTGGCAGTAGACCTCCTACATACAGCAGACCTTCTGGAGGATATGTTCGTGAGGCTTATTTAAATGGACTAACATTAGAATTTACTCAACAAGGTAATCCTTATAAGTTTGGATTAATAGGATCTAGTGATACTCATACAGGTGCTGGAGCTTTTGATGAATCAAATTATTGGTCTAAGGTAGGTCTCCTTGATGGTGATGCTGAAAACAGAGGCTCTGTTCCTTTAGCACCTGAAAATCGTGAGAGGTTAGAGGAATATATGGCCGCTTTCAATCAACCCCAAAGCACTATAGCGTTAGAGCAAGGCGATTATGCTAATACAGGCTTTACACAATGGGGGGCTTCAGGCCTCGCAGTTGCATGGGCAGAAGAAAATACAAGAGATTCAATTTTTAAAGCATTTAAAAGAAAAGAGACTTTTGCTACAACAGGATCAAGAATAGCTGTACGTTTTTTTGGAGGGTTTAATTTATCATCTATAGACTTAAATTCAGAAAGTTTGGTGAGCGAAGCTTATAAAAAAGGAGTAACAATGGGGGCTGATTTAATAAGTGACGGTGAGAAATCACCTGAATTTATTGTTTGGGCACAAAAAGACAAAAATGGAGCTTCTTTGCAAAGGGTGCAAATTATTAAAGGGTGGATGGATACAACAAGCGGCCGTCCAAGTGAGAAAGTTTTTGATGTCGCTTGCTCTGATGGTTTAAAGGTTGATCCAATAACACACAGATGTCCTGATAATGGCGCTAGGGTAAATATTAGTGATTGTTCTATATCTCAAAATATTGGATCTACAGAATTAAAAACATTATGGAAAGATCCAGAGTTTAAGTCTTCAGATAAATCTTTTTATTATGTTCGTGTTCTTGAAAATCCAACTTGTAGATGGAGCACCTGGGATGCTATAAAGCGTGGGTTTAAGCCTAGAGAGGATTTACATGACACAATTCAAGAAAGAGCGTGGTCTTCCCCCATATGGTACATCCCAAGCCCTTCTGATGTTGTTGTTGTTCCCCTTGGTGGAACTTTACCAATAAGAACAAGTAACTAAAAATATTTGGTCTATTGAAAAATAAAGTTTTTATTTATTTCATTATTGGTATTCTTATATATCTTGTTGATATCGGGTTAAATTCTGATGAAGAGAAGAATATATATATTTCAGATCAAGAAGTAATTAGTTTAATTAATGCATGGAAATCTCAGGTTGGAAGGGAGCCTACTGATAATGAGATATCTAGAATTATAAATAATCTTGTTCAAGAGGAAATATTATATAGAGAAGCTCTTAGTTTAGGGCTTGAGAGGGAAGACAAGATTATAAAAAGAAGACTGGCTCAAAAAATCTCTTTTTTAAAACAAGAATCCTTATTAAAAGAGCCTACCAAACTAGAGATTTCTGAATTTTATAAAAATAATAAAGATAATTATTTCATATCTGATTCATTCACGTTCACACATCATTTCTTTTCATCTGATAATATTAATTCAAAGGAAAGGGCATTAAACTCTCTGGATAAGAATAATCTAAGCCTATCAAAATCAGATCCTTTTTTTCTTGGTAAAAATTTTGCAGATATTTCTTTGGAAGAGATAAATAGTAATTTTGGCAATGAATTCAGCCTTTACTTTAAGAATCCTCAGATCAATGAGTGGATAGGCCCTTATAAATCTTCATTTGGATACCATAACTTATTTATCTCAAACTACACACCAGGCTTCTATCCAAATATTAATGATATATATAAACAATTAGAAGTTGATTTAATGCAAGTCAATAGAGATAACGCAGTATCCAATTTTATCAAAGAAGTAAGCTCTGAATATTCAGTAATAATTAATCCAGATCTTAAAATCTAATGAATAAGGTTTTTTTTCTGCTTGTTAGCATCATTGCTATAGATGCCTATTCCCATGAGTTTAATCCAGCTCACCTTGTCATCAATCAGTCATATCAAGACCAAAATACATATCAAGCATCATGGATGTATCCAGTAAAAAATATTGGTAAAAGGGCGGAGATTATCCTTCCTTCTTTTTGCACCACTGTATCAAAAGAACCATTTATTAAAAACAAATACATAGTTGAACAAATCACCATAAACTGTTCACAAGCTATTAATGGATCCTCTATACAAATAAAGGATCTCAGCGTATTGACTGATGCTTTAGTTACTATTAATTTTATAGATAGCACCTTTGAAGGAATTGTGAATGTTCAGAATCCCGAGGTCGAAATTCCTATGGAGAATCAATATTATCCCACTGCTTATTTGTATTTAGGATTTGATCATTTGCTTGATGGCCTTGATCATATTTTATTCATATTTGGTTTACTTTTTTGCATTAGTGGCTTCGTAAATATTATTAAAACTATAACTGCATTTACTATTGCTCATAGCTTAACTCTTGGCTTGTCAGTCCTTGATATAATCTCTTTACCCCAAGCAACTGTTGAGGCATTAATAGCATTAACAATAATATATTTAGCTACAGAGATCTCTAAAAATCGCAAGATTATTAATACACCCTGGTTTATGGCTTTTGGTTTTGGTCTTCTTCACGGCCTAGGGTTTGCTGGAGCGTTGAATGAGATTGGTATTGCTAATAGCCAAATGCTTCTATCTCTTCTCTTTTTTAATATTGGCATAGAGTTAGGCCAAATAGCACTTATTCCTATTCCATTGTCTTTAATATACATCTCTAAACAGTTTAATTATATCAATCAAGTAAAAGTAATAATGAGTTTAGCGGTTGGCGGTATGGGTTTTTATTGGTTTATAGATCGTGTAATTGGTATCATTCTCTAAATAATTATTAGATCAATAAGGTTAATGCAAAATTTTTCAAATAAAAATGTTCTTCTTTGTGTTACAGGAGGAATTGCTGCCTATAAATCTGCTGAGATTATTCGTCTTTTTAAAAAAGATGAAGCAGATGTTCGCGTTGTAATGACAGAGTCTGCTAAAGAATTTATAACTCCTTTAACATTACAGGCAGTTTCAGGAAATGAAATACACGATTCACTTTTAGATATAAAAGCTGAGTCTGCAATGGGCCACATAGAGCTAGCCAAATGGGCTGATCTTATTTTAATTGCTCCTTGTACTGCTGATTCAATGTCAAAAATTGTTTATGGAAGAGCGGATGATCTCATGGGTGCTTTGATTCTAGCTTCTAATGCAGAGATATTTATAGCACCTGCAATGAATATGAACATGTGGCTTGATAAGACCACCCAAGAAAATTATAAAACTCTTTTATCTAGAGGCTTTTCATTTATTGGCCCAGCGGAAGGTGAGCAGGCCTGTGGCGATGTTGGACCAGGAAGAATGGTTGAGCCGATTAAGATAATAGAGCTTATAAAATCTGCTCTTAATCAAGGTCCTCTTTCTGGTAAGACAATAACTATTACTGCTGGACCAACAAGAGAGCAAATAGATCCAGTTAGATTTATATCTAATAACAGTTCAGGAAAAATGGGTTATGCCATGGCAAGCGCTGCTGTTGAAGCTGGAGCAATTGTAAATTTAATAAGCGGACCAGTAACGCTCTTAGCTGATAAGAGTGTAAATCTGTATAAAGTTAATTCAGCAGATGAAATGCTAGAGATGTCTATAAAATATATGGAAGATGCAGATGTATTTATTGGTTGTGCAGCAGTTTCAGATTATAAATCTATGGATATCTCAGATATAAAAATAAAAAAAGAGGCAGCTGATGGCCTTAATATACATTTAAAAAAAAATAAAGATATTTTAAGTACCATTGCAGCAAAATATCCATCCGCCTATCACGTTGGATTTGCTGCTGAAACAAATAATGTTGATTTTAATGCAAAAGAAAAACTTGTATCCAAGAAGGTTGATATGATTATTTCAAATGACGTTTCAAATACTGCAATTGGTTTTGATGTAGATGATAATGAAGTTAATGTAATTACAAATAAAGAATCTATTTTTTTAAAAAAGGATAAAAAAATTAGAATAGCCAGAGAGATTCTTAATATAATATCAATGAAAATAAATAAAAAATAATGTCACTTCATATAGACAAAAAACAGATTACTTTATCAACTCTCAATAAGATGAAAGCTAATGGTGAAAAATTTACCTGTCTCACATCTTATGAATCTACAATGACTTCTAAAATATGCGATGCAGGCATCGATGTGGTTCTTGTTGGAGACAGCCTGGGGATGGTTATACAGGGTCATGACAGTACACTACCAGTAACAATGGAGCAACTAATTTATCATTTAGAATGTGTGGTTCGAGGAAATAAAGGAGCACATGTAATGGCAGATATGCCTTTTATGAGTTATGCAACTGATGATATGGGTTTTGAGAATGCTACAAGACTAATGCAAGCAGGTGCTAATTCAATAAAAATAGAAGGCGGCGAATGGATTTCAAAAATGGCCTCGATGTTATCTGATAGAGGTATACCGGTTTGTGCTCATATGGGTCTTACCCCTCAAGCTTTTAATAGGATAGGTGGTAATTTTGTTCAAGGGAGAGATCCTGAAAAACGTGAAAAAATTATACTAGAAGCTGTTTCTCTCGAAAAAGCAGGTGCAGCAATGCTTCTTTTGGAATGCGTTCCAGACTCATTAACTAAAGAGATTATGTCAGAGCTATCAATACCTGTTATTGGCATAGGAGCAGGACCATCAACTGATGGTCAAATTATGGTAGTTCACGATGTTCTTGGTATTTCCTGCTTAGAAAAATTACCTAAATTTGTAAAAAATTACATGAATGAATCTCACTCAATTCAAGATGCGCTAAGCAAATATGTTAATGAGGTTAAGTCAGGAGTATTTCCCTCTACTGATCATACTTTTTATTAAATTGAAAATAATTAAAACACTCGAAGACTTCCATAAAACCAGATCAGCTTATGGTCAAATAAGCTTTATTCCTACAATGGGAAACCTTCATAATGGGCATTTATCCCTTTTTAATACCGCTAAAAAGCTAAATAAACCTATCTTTTCATCTATTTATATAAACCCTTTACAATTTAATAATAAAAATGATTTTACTAAATATCCAAAATCACTTGATGAGGATATTCAATTACTTGAATCTCAAGATTGTGAATGCCTATTTTTGCCCGATGAATCAATACTAGAGAATTTGGAGATAATTAAAGCCCCTAGCAAAGCAGATCTTCTTTGTGGTTCTCATAGGCCCGGCCATTTTGATGGCGTTTTAACTATTGTTAATAAGCTTTTTTCTATAATGAAGCCATCAGATGCTGTGTTTGGACTTAAGGATTATCAACAATATTTATTAATAAAAGAATTTTCACAATCTCGTAAACTACCAATAAACATAATTGGTTCAAAAACTATTAGAGAAAATAATGGTTTAGCAATGTCCTCAAGAAATACATTACTTTCAAGTGATGAGCTTCAAAATGCTTCTGAAATATATAAATCACTCTTATTTATAAAAAATAACGCTAACAATCTTTCTAAGGATATTATTGATGAGGTTCGTAAAAGCTTGTATAAAAAAGGTTTTGAAGTTGATTATGTATCAGTAATTAATTCAATTACATTGCAAGAATCTTTAAATCATAATAATGAAGAAGGGTATTTAGTGGCTGCTATTGCGGCTAATATAGGCACAGTAAGATTGATAGACAACTTATTTATTTAATACTCAAACCTTTAATAATTATTCTCAATTATTTATACTTCGACAGTTATGAATAGAACATTACTTAAATCTAAATTACATCGCATCAATGTTACTCAAGTTGAGCTTGATTATGAGGGCTCATGCGCTGTAGATAAAGACTTGTTAGACGCAGCTGGAATGCAAGAGTATGAAAAAGTTGATGTCTATAATGTAACTAATGGTGAAAGATTTTCAACATATCTAATTTTAGCCGAATCAGGCTCAAAAACTCTTTCAGTAAATGGTGCTGCAGCTCACAAGGCATCAGTTGGTGATGTTGTTATAATATGCACATACGGAAGCTTTGATGAGGCTGAAGCGGTATCTCACAAGCCAACGTTAGTCTATTTTGATAAAACTAACTCTGTTACAAATATTAAAAACTCTATTCCTGAACAAAAGCTTCATTCTGTGTAGGTATTTATAAACTTTTAAGATTGACCTACAAGCCTCTCTTCTATACCCTTCAGTCATAATTTAACAAAGGATTTAATGAAATTTAATGATCTGAATTTATCAGACCCCATTACAAGATCTTTAAAAGATCAGGGGTATGAAAAACCAACACCAATTCAAACAGAAGTAATTCCTGCAATATTGAATAAGAGTGATGTCATGGCAGCTGCACAGACTGGTACTGGTAAGACCGCAGCTTTTGTTTTACCAATATTAAGCATGCTTTCTAATCCAAAAAATAATTATAAAGGCCATCAATTAAGAGCATTAATTCTTACACCTACAAGAGAGTTAGCAGCACAAGTTAGAGAAAGTGTTAATACTTATAGTAAATATCTAAGCATTCGCTCTACAGCAGTATATGGAGGAGCTAGGATACATAATCAACGACTTAAATTAAGAAAAGGTGTTGATGTACTTGTTGCAACCCCAGGAAGATTATTGGATCTATACAATCAAAAGGCTGTAAATTTTAAAAACATAGAGTTATTTGTACTAGATGAGGCTGATCAGATGCTAGATATGGGTTTCATACATGATATAAAAAAGATTGCCAACTTGCTTCCAGATCGTCGTCAAAATTTAATGTTTACTGCCACTTTCTCAAATCCTTTTAGAAAACTTGCAAAGGAAATGGCGGATAAAGCTATAGAAATTTCTGTTACAACTGATGGAGAGGCAGGTGAGAACATAGAGCATTATTGCCATCCAGTTGATAAGTCTAGAAAAGCTGAGCTTTTAATAGAACTTATTGAAACGCAAAATTGGGATCAGGCTCTTGTTTTTACAAGAACTAAACATGGTGCTGATAGGCTGCAAAAACAACTTGAAAAAGTTGAAATTTCTGCAAAAGCAATTCATGGAAATAAAACGCAAAATAATAGAATGAAGGCTCTTGACGCTTTTAAAAATAATAGAGTGAAAATTTTAGTAGCAACAGATGTTGCTGCTAGAGGAATTGATATAAAAAAGATGTCTCAAGTAATTAATTTTGATGTTCCTACAGTCGCCAAAGACTATATACATAGAATTGGTCGAACTGGAAGAGGAGGAGATAAGGGTAAAGCAATAACGCTTGTTAGCGCTGATGAATTTAGGCTATTAAGTGATATCGAGAAACTTCTTGGTCAAAAGCTTGAACGCGTTGAAATAGAGGGTTTTGAGCCTGAGCATGTTGTACCTGCTAAAGAAAAACAAAAACCCAAGAATAAAAAATTTCATAATCGTGGTGGCTTCAAAAATCGTAGAAGGTCTCGCAAGGGTTAGTCTTTATAGTATTTAATAATGACCAAGGAAAATAAATATGATGTTGTTATCCTCGGTGGCGGTGCTGCAGGTTTATTCTGTGCTTTTGAGACAGCAAAAAAAGGATATAAAGTAGTTGTTTTAGAGAAGTCCAATAAAGTTGGCAAAAAGATTCTCATGTCTGGTGGTGGCCGTTGTAATTTTACAAATCGTAATGTATATCCTCACAACTTTTTATCAAAGAACAAACACTTTTCTAAATCAGCTCTTTCAAGATATACATCCCAAGACTTTATTGCTCTTGTTGAGAGTCATGACATTGAATATGAAGAAAGGAAACATGGACAACTTTTTTGTATTAATTCAGCTAAAGATATAGTAAATATGTTACTTGATGAATGTAATTCTGCAAATGTAGAGATTATTACTAACGCAACACCTTCGAATGTTAAATTTAATAGAATTGACGGCCAATATTCATTAAATACAGACATAAAAGAAAAAAATAATAATTCTACTCTCAAGATTACTTCAAGTGCATTGGTTATAGCTACGGGAGCATTATCAGTGCCTACATTGGGCGGAAGTGGATATGGTTATGATTTGGCAAAGCAATTCAATTTAGATGTTATAGATCTTCATGCAGGACTTGTTCCTTTTATGTTTAGCGATCATCTAAAAAGTCTTTGTGAAAATCTTTCTGGAGTCTCACATGCTGTTTCTGTTACTTGTAATAACATTACATTTACTGAGGATATGCTTTTTACTCATAGAGGACTTAGTGGGCCTGCAATCTTACAAATTTCTAATTATTGGTCCCTTGGTGACGAGATATCAATCAATCTTTTTCCTGATTTTGATATTCATCAACATATATTAAACTGTAAAAAAGATACCCCAAAACAGAAACTTAAATCAACTATCTCATCTTTATTGCCAAGAGCTTTTGGGGAACAGCTTGAATTATTGTTATGGTTTGAGTTAGCAGATCTACCGCTAGGCGAATGGTCAAATAACCAAATTGAATCAGTATGTAAAAAATTACATGCATGGAATGTTAAGCCTTCTTCTACAGAGGGTTATAGAACGGCTGAGGTAACATTATTCGGAATAGATACAAAACATATTAGCTCAAAAACAATGGAGGTTATTGGTCAAAAAGGCTTATATTTTGTTGGTGAGGTTCTTGATGTAACAGGGCATCTTGGTGGATACAATTTTCAATGGGCATGGTCATCAGCTTATGCTGCAGCATCAGATTTGTAGAAGAGCATAATATGATACTCATACTTACTATATTTAATTTTTTCAATAATAATGCTTTCATTTAATAATCTTGAATTAGTTCTTGGAGGAAATACGCTTTTTAATGATGTTTCTTTAACCATTCATCACCATCAAAAAGTAGGTTTAGTTGGAGCAAATGGTACTGGTAAAACAAGTTTATTTAAGGTTATTAAAAATGAAATCGAAGTTGATCAATCATCAGTAAGTTATCCTTCAGATCTTCGCATCTCATATCTTGCCCAAGAAATTGAGGGTACAAATGAGTTAGCAATAGATTATGTTTTATCAGGAGATTCTCATTTAGTTAATATTCAAAATCAAATTACCGAGGCCGAAAAAAATGGTAATTATGACAAACTTGGTGAGTTATATGATATTTTTACCTCTCTTGATGGCTATTCTGCTAAATCTAAAGCGGAACAATTATTGGTTGGCCTTGGCTTTAAATCAAATGAATTTAAAAAACCATTAAAAGATTTTTCTGGTGGATGGAGAGTTCGCCTAAATTTAGCTAAAACTTTAATGCAACCATCTGATCTAATGTTATTAGATGAACCAACTAATCACTTGGATTTAGACGCTATTTTATGGTTATCTAACTGGATTAAGCATTTTCAAGGTGCTCTAATTCTAATATCACATGATAGAGATTTTTTAGATGATTGCGTTACTTTTGTAGCCCATTTACATAGGCAATCAATAGAAATGTATAAAGGTAATTACTCTCAATTTGAAACACTAAGAGCTTTAAAAATGGCTGAAATTCAAAGCAACTATATAAAGCAACAAAAAGAAGTAGCTCATATGCAAAGTTTTATTAATAGATTTAAAGCCAAAGCAACAAAAGCAAGGCAAGCACAAAGTAGAATAAAATCCCTTGAAAAAATGGAACTAATTGCTCCTGCTCATATAGATTCCCCTTTTAATTTTAAGATATCTGAAACAGATAAAATTTCAAATCCTTTAGTCGCTCTAAGAAAAGCTGAGATGGGCTATACAGATACTATTTTATCCAATGTTGATTTTACAATCTGCCCTGGTGATAGAGTTGGCTTACTTGGTCCTAATGGAGCAGGAAAGTCTACATTGATTAAAACTATTGTAGGTGACCTAAAACTTCTCGATGGTGATAGGGAAACTGGAGCTAATTTTAAGATTGGGTATTTTTCACAACATCAGGTTGATGATCTTGATTTATCTATATCTGCTTTTACACATATACAGAGACTTGATGAAACTAAGACAGAAAAACAAATTAGAACATATTTAGGTGGCTTTAATTTTAAAGGTGACAAGGTGAAAGACACTATCAAGCTTTTCTCAGGAGGTGAGAAGGCGAGACTGGCATTTGCAATAATTTCTTATCAAAAACCTAATATATTGCTCATGGATGAACCAACTAATCATCTTGACATGGAAATGAGACATGCCTTAACAGTAGCAATTCAAAGCTTTAGAGGTGCGATTGTTCTTATTTCGCATGATAGACATTTATTAAATAGCTCTGTTGATAGTTTTTATCTTGTTGACAAGGGAAAGTTAGATATCTTTGATGGCGACCTAGAGGACTATAAAAACCTTATTCTTAATATTAAAAATACTGATGCAAAGGTTTTAAATAAAAAGAAGACGAATAAATCTACAAATAACGACAAAACCAAAAAAAGTAAAAATCTAAAACTAGAAATAGCTAAATTAGAAAAAAGACTACAAAGGTTGAATAGAAAACTTTCTGAGGCTAATGAAGAACTAGCAAACCCAGATCTTTACTTAGATAATCCAAGCGAGAACCTTCAAGATTTAATTAGAAATCAATTAGAACTATCAAATGAGGTTGAGGTAGTCGAGAAAGAATGGATCGAAAATGTGACAAGACTTGAAAAACTAAGTGATTAATTCAATCTAATTTAGATAGGCCTATAAGTGGCGCGCCCGGAGAGATTCGAACTCCCGACCCCTTGGTTCGTAGCCAAGTACTCTATCCAGCTGAGCTACGGGCGCTTTTCTATAACTCTCTAGCTTCTTCAGGTAGCATTACGGGAATACCGTCTTTAATAGGGTAGGCTAAGCCAGCGCTGATTGATATTAGTTCATTTGTCTCTTCGTTATAATCTAGAGAATCTTTTGTGATTGGACAGACCAAAATATCAAGTAATTTTTTATCTAAAATAGTCATATTTTTGAAGTATACATCAGGATTAATCTACAATATATATGCTATTGTAATATCCATTTAGCTATAGATTTTGATATGGAACAGATACAACTTTTAGCCCTACAAAAATTTCCATATATTGAACCTGGTGATGATATTAGTTCAATCATTATTGAGTTAATTGATTCCAATAAAATAGATATTTCTGATGGTGATGTATTTATAATTGCTCAAAAAATAGTTTCCAAATCTGAAAACAGATATGTCAATCTTAATGATCTTTTAATCTCAAATGAAGCTAACAAATTGGCAGAGACTTTGAATAGAGACTCATCATTTATTCAAGCAATACTTAATGAATCAAATGAAATAATAAGTATTGATAAGAATGTAATAATAGTTGAACACAAATTAGGATTTATAAATATTAATGCAGGTATAGATAGATCTAATATTTCACAAGAAATTAACCAAGTCTTACTATTACCTGAAAATCCATCAAAAAGCGCGCGTTTAATTCAAAATACATTATCAGAATCACTCAAAAAAAATATCTCTATCGTAATAACTGATTCCATGACTAGGCCATATAGGTCTGGAATTACAAATTTTGCATTAGCAAGCTCCAATCTTCAAAGCCTGATAAACTTAACTGGCGAAGAAGATATCTATGGAAATCTCTTAAAAACAACTGAAATAGCTATTGCAGATGAGATTGCAGCTGCCTCAGGGTTATTAATGGGGCAGGGCTCAGATATGCAGCCTGTTATTTTACTTAAAGGATTTAATAAAGATAATTATGATATTAATAATGCAATAGACTTAATTGTTGAAAAGAAAGATGATCTGTACAGATAAATACTTTTTAAACATATAATAGAATCATGAATTTTAGCCTTAACCTTAATAAGATAGCTCTTCTAAGAAATGCAAGAGGTGAGGATTACCCAAAATTAGAAGATTATGCCTATAGGGCCATTGATTTAGGAATAGATGGCCTTACTCTTCATCCTAGACCAGATCAAAGGCATGCTACTTGTGATGATGTTCTTTCAATTTCTTCAATATGCAAAGAAACCAATATTGAATTTAATATTGAAGGAAATCCATTTTCAGAACCTACAGCAACATATAATGGTTTCATAAATCTTGTTAATCAATCAAAACCTGAGCAAGTCACACTGGTACCAGATTCACTCGATCAAATTACCTCTGACCATGGTTGGAACCCAAATTTTAAAATTAATAAACTTTCTTCAGCAATAAAAAATATTCATTCTTTTGGGGTTGGCTCAAGAGTAAGTTTGTTTATTGACACTATTTATAATAATAATATTAATTATGAAGTTTTAGATTATTGTCTTAAAGTTGGTGCAGATACAATAGAAATACACACAGGACCTTATTCAAAAGCAATTGCATCAAATAATTTTACAATTATAGACTCATTAAGACTTTTACTAGAAAAAGCCAAAGATAAAGGGCTGAACATCAACGCTGGACATGACTTAAATCTTTCAAATCTTTCACATTTAAAAAACTTAAATTTAATAGATGAAGTTTCAATAGGGCATGCAATTATTGTTGATGCCTTGAATTATGGATTTGATGACACTATAAAGAAGTATATAGATATTATAAAAGGATAATAAAATGGATATTGAACAGAAATTAAAAGACCAAATAGCTGATAACGATATTTTAATTTATATGAAAGGAACACCTTACGAACCAAAATGCGGTTTTTCTGCCAGAACTGTTCAGGCGCTTGTTGAGTGTGAGGCTAAATTCTCATATGTTGATATTCTTGAAAATAATGAAGTTAGAGCTACATTACCAACAGTATCTGATTGGCCAACTTTTCCACAGGTGTTCGTTAGTGGTGAACTTATTGGTGGTGCAGACATCGTAACTCAAATGCACGAAGCTGGTGAACTTAAAAAGGTTCTAGAAGAGGCTTCTAAATAGGCTTATATTCGTTTACAACTCTACAAAAAACTTTAGCAGTTACATCTGAGTCATAAGCAGCTGAGTGTGCTTCCTTTGAATCATAGTCAATATTTAATGAATCACATACTCTTGCAAGCACTGTTTGATTTGTAGCGAGAACCCCCAAACTTACTGTATCTAAAACAGAAAAAGGATGAAACGGTGATTTTTTAATTTTATTTCTCTTAACAGATTCATTTATAAATGAGCTATCAAAATGAGCATTATGACCAACTAAAATAGCCCTTGAGCATTGATGTTTATTTCTAGCTTTATTTATTATCTTAAATAAGTCAGTCAATGCATCTTTTTCACTTACAGCCTTTCTTAAGGGATGGTTAAGATCAATTTTTGTAAACTCAAGCGATTCTTTTTCAACAATCAAACCTTCAAACGGCTCAATATGATGTCTAAAAGTATCACCAACAATTAATCTACCTTCCTCTTCTTCAATCAATGTTATAGCTATTTCTAATATTGCATTTTTTAAAGGATCAAAGCCACCTGTTTCAATATCAACTACAACAGGTAAATACTTTCTAAATCTATCCTTAAGAATCATTTTTGTCCTTTAAGAAAGCAGTTACATCATTTGGATTAAACTCATGCAATTTCACTAAATCATCCTTTATTATTGTTGATTGCATTTTATTTAACGCAGCTGTTTTATCAATTTTTCTATTTCGTATCCTTAAATTAATCTCATCACTGATGCTTATATTTTCTGGTGAATTATTAGCAAGTTTCTTCCTTTTTTCATGTGTTTGTAAAGATTCTTTAAGATCAAAAAAATACTGAGAATTTTCTCGTTGCTCCACTGTTTCTGATGCAGATTTTTCTATAATTTCAATACAATCTACTGGGCAGGGCTCAATACATAATTCACATCCAGTACAAATATCATCTATAACTGAATGCATTAAGTTCGTTGCTCCTACAATCGCATCAACAGGGCAGGCCTCAATACATTTCTTACAACCGATACAATCATCCTCAATTATTTTTACTTTTTGATTTTTAATTGATGGCCCATATGCAAGGTCTACCTCATTAAGATCTTTATCAAGAATAATATTTAATTTATTGAGAGTTTTCGACCCCCCAGGCACACATCTATCATGAGGCGCACCCTCTGCTATATCTTTTGCATATTGATAACAACCAGGCGTATCACATCTACCACACTGTATTTGAGGTAATGTTTCATGAATAGCGTCTATCAGTTCCAAGGTTAGTCTTTGAGTACACCAAGTTTTTTTTGAAGCTTGGAATTTGATGTTGTATATCCAAAAGGAACTCTTTCACCAGGGTTGATGCGTTTATATGCTTCTTGAACAGCTAAAGTAGTTTCATGGAACCCAGAAAGAATGAGATCAAGTTTACCAGGATAGTCATTAATATCACCTACTGCAAAAATACCAGATCTTGTTGTTTCAAAATTTTCAGTATTCACCTTTATTTTTTTTGAATTAAGCTCTATATCCCATTCCAAAATAGGACCAAGTTTTTTATTTAGACCAAATAAAAATAGCAACTCATCAGCATCAAAAGTCTCAATTTCTTTTGTATCAAAGTTTTTTAATGATACTGATGTAACAGAGCTGGTTCCAAAAATATCTTCAATTACATAAGGTGTCAAAAGGTTAACTTTACCCTTGCTCACCAACTCTCTCATTTGCTCCTCAGAATGCAAAGCGCCTCTAAATGCATCTCTTCTGTGAACAAGGTTAATACTCTTAGCTATTTTTGAAAGCTCTATAGTCCAGTCAAGAGCAGAATCACCACCCCCAAATATAAAGACATTCTTATCCTTATAGGTACTCTTCGAACGGACCGCATAAGTTACACCTTTGTCTTTAAATTTGTCAGGATCATCGATATTAGGTGGCCTTCTTGGTTCAAATGATCCAGCACCCGCTGCAATAAAAACATTTTTAGTAATAAATTCATTTCCCATATTTGTTCTAACTGACCAAAATTCTTGGTCGTCCTTTTTAACACCCAGCAACTCATCGACTCTTTGTTCTAAAAAAACCTCATAATCAAATGGTTTTATCTGCTCAATTAATGCATCAACGTGCTCTTGAGCTGTTTGAAAAGGAACACCAGGTATATCATAAATAGGTTTTTCAGGATAAAGCTCTGCACATTGGCCACCTACTTTATCTAAGTTGTCTATTAACACACACTTAAGACCAAGCAAACCAGCTTCAAATACAGTGAATAAGCCAACAGGGCCCGCACCTATAACGACAATATCTATTTCTTTTTTCATACTACTTAACTCTTTGACCCTCTATAGCTCCTTCATCTGGAGATATTAAAAAAATTCCGCCTTTTTCATCTGAAGATGCAAGAACCATACCTTCTGATAAACCAAATTTCATTTGTCTTGGTTTTAGATTAAATACAAGTATCACAAGTCTTCCATCCAATTCATGAGGCTCATATGCGCTTTTAATTCCTGCAAATACCTGTTTTTTTCCAAGATCACCAACACTTAAATCTAATTTAATAAGCTTATCAGCCCCGTCAACATGAGAAGCTTTGATAACTTTAGCAATCCTAAGATCCACATCTATAAACTGATCGATATTAATTGTATTTAAATCTTCCATTTCCTCTTCCTTATTTAGTATTATTTTTTCCAATCTATTTAATATTGGTTTGTATTTAGTAATTTTATCAACTAACTCATTTCCGACATCATCAAAATTTGAAGATGGATTACCTAGAAACTTAAAAGCTGATTTGGTTATATTTGGTATTATTGGTTTAAGATAAATACTCAAATAATAAAAGCCATTCAGGGCTACAGAAGCTATTCTAGTTGCATCTTTTATATCTTTCTTCCAGGGTGTATTTTCATTGATATACTTATTAATATCATCAGCCATTTCCATTATCAGCCTTACAGCCTTAGAGTATTGACGATTTTCATAAAGATTAATAACTAGATCTTTATTATTTACAATTCCCGTAAGCAAGGTTGAGTCAAGATTCGTATCCACTTGATCATTGTTTTTATTAATAAATGAAGAGCTTCTACTTGCAATATTAAGATATTTACCAACTAGATCTGAGTTAATTTTTTGCACATAGTCATCTAGATTTAGATCCAGGTCTTCAACCTTATCATTTAGCTTTGCTGCAAAATAGTATCTCAAAGTTTCAGGATCACATATATCAGCAAATTCTTTAGCCATGATACCTGTACCCTTTGATTTTGACATTTTTTCGCCATTAAGAGTTAAAAATCCATGAACATGGATTCCGGTTGGGAGCTTATAACTAGATGACTCCAAAAGCGCTGGCCAAAACAAACCATGAAAATATGAAATATCTTTACCTATAAAATGATGAATTTCAAATTCAGAATCTTTATGCCACAGATCAGCTATATCAATATTATTCTTTAGTGACCAATTCATAGCAGAGGCTATATATCCTATTGGTGCATCTAGCCATACATAAAAAAACTTATTTGGCTCATCTGGTATCTCAAAACCAAAGTACGGAGCATCTCGTGAAATATCCCATTTTTTCAAACCATCATTAACCCATTCACGAAGCTTATTAACAATTGGTTCTTGCAATGTTGCTTTATCTAAGAATTCTTTAATAGAACCCTTCTTTGATGGTAGATCAAAAAAGATATGTTCCGTTTCTTTTAATACAGGTTTGGTATTTGATAGGGTGGAGATCGGTTTTATAAGCTCCTCAACAGAGAACGCTGCATTACAAACACCGCAACCATCTCCATATTGATCTTCTGCAGAACATTTTGGACATGTGCCTTTGATAAACCTATCTGATAGGAACATTTTTTCTTTTGTGTCATAAAGCTGATTTATTACTTTTTTTGTTATTAGATTATTTTTTTTTGATGAATTATATATTTCTTGTGCAATTTTTTTATTTTCGTCAGAGTGAGTAGAGTGAAAATTAGTAAACTTAATACCATATTTTTCATATGTTTCTATATGATCAATCTTAACACTCCCTATCAGCTCTTCAGCTGATAGATTTAATTCTTTTGCCTTAAGCATTACAGGAGTTCCATGAGTATCATCTGCACAAAAATAAAGACATTGATTTGAATTTTGATTCTGAAATCTTACCCATATATCAGTTTGAACAGCTTCAAGAATATGACCTAAATGCAAAGACGAGTTTGCATAAGGCAAAGCACTAGTCACAATTATTTTTCTTTTATTTTGAGTATGTTCCTTCATATATAAAATGTATTATATGTGAATTAATTAAAAATATATGTCCATAAAAAAAATAATAGCAGTTGCATCAGCAAAGGGTGGTGTTGGTAAAAGCACCATAACAGCAGCACTGGCCTCATATTTGTCTAAATCTATGAAAATAGGCATTCTTGATGCAGATATATATGGACCAAATCAGCATATTCTGTTCAATGTTACTAACTCAAAGCCAAATATTACAAATATCGATGGTAAAAAATTATTTATACCAATTACAGTTAATAATATTAAATTAAATTCGATGGGCTTTATCTTAGATGAAGATAAAGCGGCAGTATGGAGAGGTCCTATGCTAAGCGGAGCCATAAGACAGCTTATGCAATCAACTTTATGGGGTGAGCTAGACATACTTTTTATTGATATGCCTCCTGGAACAGGCGATGCATATTTAACAGTAGTATCTGAAATTAAACCAGATCATGCTTTACTTATAACCACTCCAAGCAAACTATCAATTCAAGATACATTAAAATCCTTCTCTACTTTCTCCAAATTAAATACAAATATTATTGGCTTTATCGTAAATAATATTTTTAGACAAACTGAGAAAATTGAATATACTGAATTTTTAGAGAGGAGTGTTGATTTCATTGGCGGAGTTAATTTTGAAAAAGATTTTCATGACTTCCAGTTCAATGCACAAAGTATAGAAATAGAATTTATAGCTAACTATTTAATAAAAAAATTATAAATATGAAAAAACTATTCTTATTATTTTTATTGATTCCAACTCAAGCATTAGTAGCTAATGTTAATGATCCCTTTGAAAATATTAATAGGACATTTTTTGATATTAATGAAAAAGTTGATAACGTCGCCCTAAAACCAATAGCATTAACTTACTCAAAAACACCGGAGCCAGTAAAGCATGGCATCACTAATTTTTTTAGAAATTTAAAAGAAATAGACAATACATTAAATCAAGTCCTACAAGGCAAACCCAAATATGCTATCAATGATTTTTCAAGATTTATTATAAATTCAACAATAGGAATTGGTGGTATCTTAGATCCAGCATCCTCTATGGGTTTAGAAAGGCATGATGAAGATTTTGGCCAAACCCTAGGTTTATGGGGGGTATCACCCGGTCCTTATTTAATGATTCCATTTCTAGGCCCAACGACTACAAGAGATTTGTTAAGTAGGCCAATTTCATCTTTTCTTGAAGTTACATTTCATATGGATGATAGCAATGTCAGAATCTCTTTGAGTGCCCTTGATGCTATAGAAACTAGAGAAAGGCTTCTGGATGTTGAGAGTTTATTATCTGGGGATAAATATAATTTTGTTAGAGACTCTTACTCACAATCAAGAGAGTATGAAATTAAAGACGGGTTAAATATTGTGGATGAGTTTACAGATGATATGGATGATTTTTTAATTGACTAATAACTGTCTTAAATCACTCTTGTAAGGCGAAATATCTTTTGATTTAATAGCTTCCAAGATCAACTTTCTAAAAGCCTTTGCGTGTGGGTCGCCTTTTGACAATCCAAAAAGATGTTTAACCATTCGCGATAAATCATAACCTTGAGATTCCTTTGAAGTCATGTATGAGACATACTCATCAAAGATTTCTGCTTTTGTAATTCTTTTATTTTTTTTCTCATAAATATGCTCATCAAAATCAGAAAGCATAAATGGATTGTCATATGCTGCTCTCCCTATCATGACACCATCAACATGATCTAAATGATTTAATGACTCCTCTAAGTTTTTTATTCCGCCATTTATAACTATATTTAAGTTAGGATTATCTTTTTTTAGCTTGTAAACAAAGTCATATTTTAAAGGTGGAATCATTCTATTTTGTCTAGGACTTAAACCTTTTAAAATGCCATTTCTAGCATGAATTATAAAGTTTGTAATACCAGCTTTTTTAACTATACCTACAAAATTTTCAAAAAAATCATACGTTTCATTATCATCTATACCCAATCTGCACTTTATAGTGACTGGGATATCTACAGCATTTTGCATTTCACTTAAACAGTCAGCAACATGCTCAGGCTCAAGCATCAAGCATGCACCAAATCTACCTTTTTGAACTCTATCTGAAGGGCATCCCACATTAAGGTTTATTTCATCATATCCATATCCTTCAGATATTTTTGAAGATTCTACTAAGTCATTGATTTCTGAGCCACCAAGCTGAACTGCGACCGGATGTTCCTCTCTATTGAAATCTAGTTGTTCAAGGCATTTTCCATATATTAGAGCCCCTGTGGTAATCATCTCCGTATATAAGTATGTATGTTTTGAGATTAATCTTAAAAGGTACCTATCATGCATATCCGTATATTGCATCATAGGAGCTACACAGGCTCTGTGAGCATTTTTAAAATCCATTATATAAAGTTAACTATAGATACAAAGCCAACAATACTTAAGATGATAGTGTAGGGCAGTGCCATGAAAACCATTCTCATATACGAGAGATTTATTAGCGGGGCAAGTGATGAGGTTAATAAGAATAAGAAAGCCGCCTGTCCATTTGGCGTGGCTATACTTGGGATATTAGTTCCAGTGTTTATAGCGATAGCTAATTTATTAAATTGATCAATTGAAATATCTCCAGCATCAAGAGCAGTCTTAACCTCATTAATGTATATTGTCGCAACAAATACGTTATCACTAATGGCTGATAAAACACCATTAACTACAAAGAATAAAGAGGGCTGGGTTGAAACATCTTGCATTAAGACAAATGATATAAGTGGTGCAAAAAGCAACTGATCATTTATAACACTTACAATAGCAAAAAACACTGCCAAAAGTGCAGTAAAGGGAAGAGCTTCATGAAATGCTTCTCCCAAATCATGCTCTTCAGTAATGCCTTTAAAAGATGTTAATAAAATTATTATACCAAGACCAATAAGCCCAACTGCAGCTATGTGAAGAGCTAATGCAATAACTAAAAATACAGCAACAACTAGTTCAACAAGTAATTGCGCTCTTTGATTTATGGTTGTGTTTGCAGCATCATGAAGGGCGAAATCATTAAAAATTTTTCTTACATTCGTTGGCATTTGATTACCAAATCCACAAATTGAAAATCTTTCAACAAAATAACAGGTAATTAGACCTGCAATAAAAACTGGCATTGTTACTGGCGCCATTCTTATAAAGAATTCAACAAACTCCCACTGAGCTATATTAGCTATAAGCAAGTTTTGAGGCTCGCCAACAATAGTACAAACACCACCCAATGCCGTTCCCACTGCACCATGCATTATTAAATCTCTTAAAAATGCTTTAAATTCTTCTAGCTCAACAACATTAAGATCTGAAAGATTAATATCATTGTTAAAATCATGCTCATCACCAAAACTCTTTCCAGATGCCACTGTATGATAAATTCTATAGAAGCCTACTGTTACACCTATCAATACTGCTGTAACAGTTAAAGCATCTAAGAATGCAGATAGCACAGCTGCTGAAAAGCAAAATAGAAGACTCAAAGCAGTTTTTGATTTAACTTTTAAAAGCAAACTTGTAAAGATTGAAAGCATTAGATTCTTCATGAAAAAAATACCTGCTACCATGAATATTAATAAAAGTATTACCTCTAAATTATGTTCAATCTCATAAAGCACATGATAAGGAGTTGTTAGGCCTAGTGCGATTGCCTGAATAGCTAATAGACCACCAGGTTGAAGAGGGTAGCATTTAAGCGCAAGCGCAAGTGTAAAGATAAACTCTAGCAAAAATATCCAACCAACTATAAAACCACCATTTAACCCCAATAAATTACAAACAAATAATATGAACGGGTTTAAGATTAAGAAAGCTATTATGGTAGACTTGTACCACTTTGGTGAGTTACCTAGAAACATTCTCATTAGTTCATTTAACATAATTTTAATAAAAGTTTAATTAATAATGCATTTTAAAAGATTTTTAGATTTTAAAACAAACAATTCTGATAATTCTTTAGTTATTTTTAATAATAATAAAATAGTTTTTGATAAAGATTCAAAATCTTTAGTACTTCAATCAATGTTTTTAAATATTGATTACTCTGAGGCAATTGTTGTTGGTATAGGTGAAAATATAGATTCTCAGTTTTTAGCTGTAGATGTTACTAACTGTAATTTTGATTTAAATGCCCATGGTTATACCTCATTAGTTGAAACAGATATTAGAAATATTCTAGGAACCGCATCTCCAAATGAAATATCTATTATAGGAAGAGCTCAACATTTACTTCATTGGTTGAAAACATCAAAATTTTGTGGATCTTGTGGATCTCTTAATAAATTCTCTTCTAAAGAAGGTGCGTTCTTTTGTCCATGTGCTAAAGATATGATCTATCCAAAAATATCTCCATGTGTAATTGGAATAATTATTAAGGATGATCAAATACTCTTAGCCCGTAATAAGCTTTTTCCAGAGGGAATGTTTAGTGCAATAGCTGGATTTGTTGAAGCATCTGAAACGTTAGAACAGACTTTTAAAAGAGAGATTATGGAAGAAGTTGGTTTAAAAGTTAAAAATATCGAATATTTTGGAAGTCAACCATGGCCTTTTCCAAATCAACTTATGATTGCATTCAAGTGCGAGTACAAATCAGGAGATATAAAAGTAGACGGTGAAGAGATTGTTGAAGCTGATTGGTTTGATGTCAACAATCTTCCAAAAATACCACCAATATCTTCAATATCTGGTCAATTAATTAAGTCTTATCTCGAGGGTCGTTAGAGGCTCTTGTAGGAATTTCTTTCTTTACTTTAGCTTCCTTTTTGATTTCTTGCATAACTGGTTTTTTAACCTTTGGTGTATCCGGTTTAATATTTTCAGATTTAGGCGCATTTTGTTTCTTTGCAACAGGCTTATTCTCAGTTTTCACTTTCTTAGAAACATCATTGACCTTATCAGATTTATTTGACTGAGATGTATTAATACTTTTAGATTTTACCTGCTCTTTATTTGCTTTATTATTATGATTTTTCTGATTAGACTTGGATTGAGTAGGGGGTTTTTGATCAACAGTTTTTTGATTTATATTCTGCTGATTAGTAGTTGTTTTTTTTAGCTGCTGATTTAATTTTTTGTTAACAGGCTTTTTATTTTGTTTATTTTGAACAGGCTTTTTATTCAAAGCAGGTTTAGGCTTTCTATTAGAATTTCTTCTCTGTTGTGGTTTTCTATTGCTAGTTTTTTTAACCACTTTTTTTGTTTTACTATCATCACCATCGATACCAGCTATACTTTTAATCCAGCTTACAAGACCGTCTTTTTTCTTTTTAGGCATCTTGGGTGGCTTGATACCACTTACAAGAGGTTTCATTGACTTGTTAATATTTTTATCGTCTCTCCAATTAGTATCAGGTTCAGGGCTATTTGGTACTAATTTATATGAATCTACATTTTTTACATCACTTGCCTTAACTCTTAGAACTTTATAGTAAGGTCTTGATTTGTATGGGTCAGCAACAATAACAACTTTTATGTTATTAGATTTTTCAATATGCATAATGTCATTTCTTTTTTCATTTAATAAATAACTTGCAACATCAGATGGAACGTAAACTTGTATTTCAGCAGTATTATCTTTTGCTGAGTCTTCACCGATAATTCTTAATATTGATTGTCCTAATGATCTAGGACCTCTGACTAGAACGTGCTCGATATCATAAGATTCATTTAATGATGGTCTTAACCTTTGTCTAGAGACTTCTAGCAATCCAAATCTTGAGATGCTTGAAATTTGAACTCTGGCTCTATCTGTATAAACTGCTTTTCTAAATGCAGATTCAACTTTTTCCTGATGTTTTGAATCCATCATGTCAATAAAATCAATAACAACTAATCCCCCGACATCTCTTAATCTAAGTTGACGAGCAACTTCTCTTGCTGCTTCTAGATTTGTTTTATATGCAGTGTCCTCGATATCTTTTCCCTTTGTTGATCTAGCAGAATTGACATCAACAGCTGTCATTGCTTCTGTAGGATCTATAACGATAGAGCCGCCAGATGTTAATGATATCTCTCTTTGAAAAGCAAGTTCAATTTGAGATTCAATTTGATATCTATTAAAGAGAGGGATTTCTTCATCATAGAATTTAACCTTGTCTGCATGGTCTGGCAGAACAGCACTAATAAATTCTAATGCTTCATCATAAGTTGGCTTGTCATCAATTAGTATCTCTTCAATATCTTCTTTAAAATAATCTTTTACAACTCTTACAATAAGCTTGTCATCTCTAAATATCAATGAAGGACTGGGAGCGCTATCAAATGTTTTTGAAATTTCTTCCCACAGCGCCAATAGGTATGATAAATCAAGTGCAAGCTCCTCAGAAGTTCTACCTAGACCATTTGTTCTAACAATAGCACTCATATCATTAGGTATATCTAAATTAGACAGAGCATCCTTAATTTGATCCCTTTCCTCGCCACTTATTCGTCTTGAAATTCCTCCAGACCTTGATGAATTTGGAATTAGAACAAGAAATCTTCCAGCAAGACCAATTTGTGTCGTTAAGGCCGCACCTTTAGTTCCGCGTTCCTCTTTTGTTACTTGAACAATTATGTCTTGGCCTTCTTTAAGTGTGCACTCAGTCTTACCGTTAGCATTCTTTTTAAAGAATTCATTTGATAGATCTTTTAGAGGTAAAAAGCCATGCCTTTCTGATCCAAAGTTTACAAAAGCAGCATCTAGACTTGATTCTATTCTTGATACAGTAGCTTTAAATATACTACCTTTTAACAAGACTCTATCTGGTGATTCTGTATCTAGATCATATAGTTTTGCACCATCAACAAGCGCAACTCGAAGTTCATCTCCATAAGATGAATTGATTAAAATTCTTTTCATTATAGTCTCCCTATGTATAGGAAGATAAATCAGCAGTGAGCTAAGGCCCGTCCTTAATAAGTCTTATTTCTGCTTGCTTATAAGGTTTGCCTCGTTAAAGGCAATAAAAAAACTGTTGTAATTATCTTTAATATTAAAATATAACTAGTTTATCTAGTTATTTAGACTCTTATCCTATAGATTTGTATGATGAGTGTCAAAAAATTAGTTATTGATAGGGATAATTCAAATAGAAGATTAGATAATTATTTAATGTCAATTCTTTTTGATTTACCAAAATCAAAAATATATAGCATGATTCGAAAAGGTGAGATTAGGATAAATTCCGGAAGAGCTAAACCAAGTTCAAAAATCTTAGAAGGAGACAATTTAAGATTGCCACCTTATATAAATATTCCAACTAAAGACAATGTGTTTATACCAAACAAACTTAAAGACTTAATAAAAAAATCAATTATATACAACGATGATAATTTCATTGCCATTAATAAACCAAATGGTTTGGCTGTCCATGGCGGCACGGATAATAAGTACGGCGTTATATCAATAATGAGATCTATTTATAATCAGTCCATAGATTTATGTCATAGAATTGATAAAGAAACATCAGGTTGCTTAGTATTCTCTAAAAATAAGAAGTCTTCTAAATATTTTTATGAGCAATTAACTGCAAAGAAAGTAAATAAAGTTTATAGGGCTATATTAAAAGGCAGACTCGCTAAAGATATAGAAGTAAATATACCGATTGGTGATAATCATCAATCAGCCAAATCTATTTTTAAGATTATTAAAAAAAATCAAGATTCAACTTATGTCGAGGTCAAAATTTTTACAGGCAGAACGCATCAAATAAGAGTACATGCAAATGAAATAGGCCATCCTGTAGTTAATGACGCAAAATATGGAGATTGGACCTACAATAAAAGAATATCTAAGAAGGTAAAAAGAATGGGTCTTCATGCCTATAAACTAAGCTTTACCAATCAGGATTTACAAGAGATTAATTTAACAGCAGATATTGATGATTCCTTTAAAGATTTAATAAATGTTTTTAATTAAAAAAAGATACCAAATGATTGGCAAATTTGATAGGATACGGTTTTTTTAAAGGGTTAATTATGGCAGTTCAAAAAAGTAAGAAAACTAGATCAAGAATAGGAATGAGAAGATCTCACGATTCATTAAAAAGCTCTACGCTTTCAACTGACCCTGTTTCAGGTGAAAGACATCTTCGTCATCAAATGACAAAAGATGGTTTTTATAAAGGTAGACTAATCAAAGATCTTAGAAAACCTGAAAAGGATGAGGCTGAAGAAGAATTAAGCTAGATATGGCTAAACATATTAGCGTTGTCTTTCCCGGACAAGGCTCTCAATCTCTTGGAATGCTAGATCATTTCTCAAAACATGAATTAGATTCATCTAATTTTAATAAAAATTTTTTTGATTTCGACTTGCTTGATATTGTTACATCAGATTCCGAAAAATTAAACCAAAGCTTCTATACTCAACCCGCTTTGGTTCTAGCGTCTCATTTATATTTTAATAGATTGTTAAAGTTATTACCTAATCCCCTGGACTTATTAGCCGGCCACTCTCTTGGAGAATATTCAGCACTTGTTGCTTCAGGATCTCTAGAATTAAAAACAGCTCTTCAACTTGTATACAAAAGAGGTATGTTTATGTCTGAAGCACCTAGTGGATCAATGATGGCTGTTATGGGCTTGAATCAACCTATAATTGATAACATCTGTAATGAAATCAGCAATAACTCCAATATGTCTGTAGCTTCTGCAAATATAAATACTCCAAATCAGACTGTTATAGGTGGAGATCATAAATCTGTAGATGTTGCTTCCTTAAAACTTAAAGAGGAGGGTGCTAAGAGATGTATAAAGCTTAAAGTATCAACAGCCTCCCATTGTTCTTTAATGAAAGAATCTTCCATCAAACTAAACAAAGAGTTAGACACTATAGTTATTAAAAAACCTAATATAGATGTTATTCAAAATGTTGATGCTAAAATTATCTCAGATCCTAGTAAAATTAAAGAGAATCTAACCAATCAGCTCACAAATCCAGTTCAATGGGTGGAGACAATGAAATGCATTAAAAGTCATAATGGTATATTAATCGAATGCGGACCTGGTAAGGTTTTATCTGGCTTAGCGAAATCTAATGGATTGCATAATGTTCTCACAATGTCATCAGCAAGTTTTGAAGAAGATTTAAGGAATATGATATGAAAAATATATTAATAACAGGAGCATCAAGAGGTATTGGTGAATCAATTGCCTATTACTTTGCTGATAAAGGTTTCAATGTTGTTGGTACTGCAAGATCGGAATTCAAATTTAAAAAAAATAATTTTAAAGGAACTCTTTTCCCTATTAGACTTGATGTAACAGATAGAGATTCAATAAAAGAAGCTTTTAATAACCTTAAAGAAAGAGATTTATTACCAAATATCTTGGTAAATAATGCCGGAATTACAGCTGACCAATTATTTTTAAGAATGAAAGATGAGGACTGGGACAATGTTATCGATATAAATCTAACTGGTACTTTCAACATAACAAAAATGTTTGTAAAACAAATGGTTAAGAGTAGATATGGAAAGATAATAAATATCTCATCAGTCTCAGGATTAATGGGTAATGCTGGTCAAGTTAATTATTCTTCCTCTAAAGCGGCATTAAGTGGGTTTACAAAATCACTAGCTAAAGAAGTAGGCTCTAGAAATATAACTGTTAATTCAATAGCACCAGGTTTTATAGATACAGATATGACTGAATATCTCGATGACAAAGCTAGGCTTGATCTAGAGTCTCAAATTCCATTAAGGAGAATTGGAAATACGAAAGATATTTCTGAGCTTGTTTTCTTTCTTGCTTCAGATGAAGCTGCATATATAACTGGACAAACCATATCTGTTGACGGCGGATTATTTATGCATTAATCAATGCATCTTAATTTCAAAACATGTAAAATGACATTCTTTTATCAAGGGAGATAATATGAGTATTGAAGATAGAGTAAAAAAAATAGTAAGTGACCAGCTTGGCACTTCAATTGACGAAGTTAATAGTGATTCATCTTTTGTTGATGATTTGGGCGCTGATTCACTTGATACTGTTGAACTTGTAATGGCACTTGAAGAAGAGTTTGATCTAGAAATTGCTGATGAAGATGCCGAGAAAATTTCAACTGTTAATGAAGCCGTAGACTATATAAATTCTAATTCCTAAATCTAGTGAAACTACAAAGAAGAGTTGTAGTTACAGGATTGGGGATTGTTTCCCCTATTGGAAATAGTATCAATGATGCCTGGGATGCCTGTATAAACGGCGTCTCCGGCATTTCTTTTAACGACACAAATATACCAAATTCTCCAGTAACAATAGGCGGTAGAATTAAAAATTTAGATCTTAAAGAGTATCTCGATGTTAAAGAAATAAGAAGATTAGATCCATTTATTCAATATTCTTTAATTTCATCTTCTCAAGCTATAAAGGATGCCTCTATTGATTCCTCATTTAATCTTTCTAGGATAGGAGTTAATTTTGGATCTGGCATTGGCGGAATCTCTAATATCGAAAAAAATTATAAATTATTGAACGAGTATAGTTATAAAAAAATATCACCTTTTTTCGTTCCAGGTTCAATCATAAATATGGCTTCAGGCTTTATCTCTATTAAAAATGGTTTCTCAGGCCCTTCAATGAGCACTGTAACAGCATGTTCTGCAGCAAGTCACTCGATAGGAATGTCAGCTAGATCTATTTCTTATGGCGATGCTGATATCATGATTGCTGGAGGCGGTGAGATGTCTAGCACACCTCTTGGAATTGGTGGTTTTATTGCTGCTCGAGCTTTGTCTGAATCATCTGACCCACTTACTGCTAGCAAACCTTGGGATAAAAATAGAGACGGTTTTGTTTTATCAGATGGGTCAGCATCCCTTGTACTTGAAGAGTATGAGCATGCAAAGAAAAGAAGTGCTCATATTTACGGAGAATTAATAGGCTTCGGCATGAGCTCGGATGCATTCCATATGACAGCACCACCAGAAAATGGAAAGGGAGCATCATCAGCAATGAATGAAGCGCTTAAAGATGCTGCAATAGATTATTCTGAAATTGATTATATAAACGCACATGGCACCTCAACTCCTTTAGGTGACCTTGCTGAATCAAATGCAATTAAAAATATTTTTAAAAATAATATCCCTAGTATTAGTTCTACAAAATCTATGACAGGTCATACACTTGGAGCAGCCGGCGCAATTGAATCTGTTTTTTCTTTACTAGCACTTAGGGATGGAATTATTCCCCCTACAATTAATCTTAATAACTTAGATCCAGAATGTAATCTAGATTTCACACCAAACATAGCAAGAGAAAAGAAAATTACAACAGTTATGAATAACTCGTTTGGTTTTGGTGGAACTAATTCCTCACTAGTATTTAAAAAGGTTTAGTGAATTTAATATATAAAATTTTAGTATTCACTTTTTTAATAATGCCTCTATTATTTGTTGGTCCTTATTTTTCTTTTCTAAATTATAAAAATGTATCTTTAGAATTATTAGATATATCTGATGGAGAGCCTATTTCAGCTTCTATAAGCAAGATCATTCCAATGTCATTTACCAATAAGACTTTATTAAGATTTCATTTACATAAATTGAATATAAAATCTTTTAAAGCCGGCGAATATAATATTAAAGATAAAAGCCTTGCTGATATTATCAATGATTTGCACCAGGGTAAATATTATCAAAGATCTATAACAATTCTTGATGGCACAAATATATATGAGCTTGAAACGCTTGTTAATAATTCAATGCTTAACAATGATTGTTCTTATTTAAATTGTATTGCCAGCAAAGCAAACAAAGAGGGCATGCTGTTACCAGACACTTATTATTATTACAAAGGATATAACTCTTCTAATATTTTTAATGAAAGCTATAAAAGCCTTGTGGATTTTGTAGATTCTATTTGGCCACAAAAACCTGATAATAATTTACTAAACACTAAATATGAGGCAATTATTCTTGCTTCAATAATTGAAAAAGAAGCAGGCAATCATGATGAAAAACATCTAATAGCAAGCGTATTTTTATCAAGACTTGCTAAAAACATGAGACTTCAAGCTGATCCAACAATTATTTATGGCCTATTACCAAATTTTGATGGAGATATTAAAAAGTCTGATATTCTTAACAAAAGAAATATTTATAATACATATATGAACAAAGGTCTCCCTCCATCACCAATAGCATTTGCATCAAAGTCATCTATAAGCGCAGCAATTTTAAGCTCTCCTGGTGAATATTTATACTTTGTTGCTGACTCAAAGAACTCTCATTATTTTTCAAAAACTTATGATGAGCATAAAAAAGCTATTAAAAGATTAGGGCTCGATAAATGATTATAAGTTTTGAGGGTATAGAAGGCGTTGGTAAATCTACTCAAATTAATCTATTAAAAGATTGGTTTGAGAAAAGAAACCTTAAAACAATTATATTAAGGGAGCCTGGATCAACTAAAGCAAGTGAAAAAATTCGAGATATCTTATTATCTAATGACATATCTTTAGCAAATGAAACTGAGCTATTATTAATGTTTTCAGCAAGAGCTCAGCTTATTAATGAAAAAATTGTTAATAGTAACTACGACATCATTCTGTTTGATAGGTATTATGATGCTTCCATTGCATATCAAGGTTATGGTAGAGGTCTTTCTAAAGATTTCATTTATAATTTAATTGAATTCACTAAGTGCCCCATACCAAAAATAACTTTTCTGTTAGATCTTGATGTTGAGGATGGCTTTAAAAGAAAATCAAATGATAAAAAAGATAGAATTGAGTTATCTGGCTTAGATTTTTTTAATAAAGTTAGGAATGGATATTTAAATATCGCTTCTAATGACCCAGACAGAGTTAAGGTTATTAATGCTAATCAATCTCAATCTCTTATTCATAATCAAATTATCTCTTCAGTTGAGCTTTTATTATGAACTCTTCAAAGTATCCATGGATTAATCAAAATTTAATACATTTACCTCTAAATAGCTTTCCTCATGCATTAATTATAAATGGGCCAGAAGGGGTAGGAAAACGATCACTTGTAAAGGATCTTTCTAAACATATATTACTACATGAGTTGAATGAATCTGTTTTAAATGAACATTCAAAATTAATTGATTCAAAAAATCATCCTGATTTTTATGAGCTAGACAAAGACGTTATAAAAGTTGGTGACATTAGTAGGCGCAAAGATGACAAATGGGATTCTGAAAAAGGTAAGAGAGATGCTATTAGTTTTTTGAATTTAACTCCTTCAATTTCAAATAATAAAGTTCTGCTTTTGCATAATGTTGATAACATGACATTAGCAGCACAAGATGCCTTGCTTAAATCATTAGAGGAACCAGCAGCATTCTCTTACATTTTAATTACAACTAGCAGGCCTCATTCACTTAAATCTACTATCTATAGTAGGTGCCAGACTATTAATATTAAAAACCCGTCAAGAGAAGAGGTTGATCATTGGCTTAATGATCAAGGTTTATCTGATTTTAGCTCATTAGATTTTCCTAGCTATTACACCCCTATACAAATTTTAGATGCTATCAATACAGATAATGCAAAAATATTTAGAGAATTCATCCAGCTTTTCTCTTTATATCTTGGAGATAAGTTAACTCAAAATGAATTTATAAAAGACTTTGGTGATTATGATCTCACTATGATTGAAAAACTTAACTTTACAATTGAAGTTTTAAAGATTTTACTTTCTTCAAAGTTATGTAATAGAGAGCTTGGTGGAGTTTACTCAGAATTTAATAAGTTTTTGTTTAGCAACTTAAAGATATCAAATATTATTAACGATATTAATGATTTAAAATTTAACTTTTATAAAGTTAAGTCAATAAATGAAACACATATTTTTAACTATTTGTTTAGTGATATAAAAACTTCCTTTAGACAGCAGTAGTTCCTCCATCTACAACGATTGTTTGCCCATTAATATATTCACCAGCCTTAGATCCCAATAGAACTGCAACACCAGCGATTTCTTCAGGCGAACCAATTCTTCTCATAGGGGTAGTCTTAAGTACAGTTTTAAGAATATCTGGATTATTCCAAAGATCTTTAGCGAAATCAGTTTTGATTAAACCAGGAGCAATTGAGTTTGCTCTTATATTATTTTTTCCAAATTCCGCTGCAATATTTTTTACAATCATCACATCAGCAGCCTTGCTGATATTGTAAGCACCAAGAATAGATGTTCCTCGTAAAGCTGCAATACTAGATATTATAATAATTGCCCCATCATTTCTTTCTACCATCTCTGGTATTACTAAATTACTGAGTATTTGATTTGATCTAATATTATTATTCATAACCTTATCAAATGCTTCTATGGGCATATCAAGCATTGAACCCATATGGGTATTTGTTGCTGCATTACATATTAAAATATCTATTTGCCCAAGCATCTCTCTTGTTTTTGTGACCAAATAATCTAATTGATCTTCATGGCTGATATTGGCTGCAATCGGAAAAGCTAAATGTTTACCAACCTCTTTATTAATTTCATTTGCTGTTTTTTCACAGGCATCAAGATTTCTGCTTGAAATTATTACCTTAGCGCCTAACTTTGCATAATTTAGCGCAATTGATTTACCAATGCCTTTTGATGATCCTGTGATGAGGGCATTTTTATTATTTAAATTGAATAAAGACATTATTTAGTGCTCCCGCATGATTAAATTACAAATATATTATAAGATAAATCATCTTAATTTAGTGTTTGTATTGCAAGGATTATTTATGTTTGAAAAAGTAGAAATTTATTCAAAATCTAACTGCTCTTATTGTGTAATGGCTAAAAGTTACTTTGAGTCTAATAACATTAATTATATTCTTCATAATGCCGAAGATATTGATGTATTTAAAGAGCTATTAGTTAGGAATCCTGCCGCCAGAACAATGCCTCAAATATTTATTAATGATGTTTTGATTGGTGGTTATACAGATCTTGTTGAGTGGGTAAAATAATATGGTTAAGTTTAATGAATTTTTGTTATTTATTGATGGTTACTTGAGTGGCTCATGGTGGTTTCCTGCATTTTTAATTGGTACAGGCTTATTTTTTACTATTTATCTAAGATTCCCGCAATTTAGATACTTTAAACATGGATGGAGAATACTTTCAGGCAAGTTTGTAAAAGATACTACTAAAGGTGAAACAACTCCATTTCAAGCATTATCTACTGCTTTATCTGGTACTGTTGGTACTGGAAATATTGGTGGTGTTGCCCTAGCTATATGGATTGGGGGTCCTGCTGCAATATTTTGGATGTGGATAACAGCTATTTTTGGTATGACAACAAAATTTGTTGAAGTCACCTTAGCACATAAATACAGACGCATACTTCCAGATGGCACAGTTTCAGGTGGCCCAATGTATTTCATTGAAGAGGGCCTTAACATGAAATGGTTGGCCATTACCTTTTCAGCACTAATGATGATTACAGCACTTGGTTCTGGTAATATGCCGCAAATCAATAACATAGCAAATGTTATGGAGTCAACATTCACAATACCTAAGTTTGCTACAGGTTTAGTTTTAGCAGTTCTTTTGTGGATGGTTATAATTGGTGGTATAAAAAGAATTGCTTTAATAGCCAGTAAGCTAGTTCCTACTATGGGCTTTATATATATTGCTGCTTCTATGGTAATAATTTTTGATAATTATGAAAATATAGTTCCATCAATCACTTCAATTTTTAGTCAGGTTTTTACTGGATCGTCCGCACTCGGTGGCTTTCTTGGAGCAAGTTTTGCTATGAGTTTGAAGTATGGTGTTGCAAGAGGTTTATACTCCAATGAGGCAGGTCAAGGATCATCTCCAATTGCACATGCTTCATCAAAGACAGAAAATCCTATAGAAGAAGGTATGGTATCTATTTTAGAGCCTTTTATTGATACTATTGTTGTTTGCACTATCACTGCTCTTGTAATTCTATCTAGTGGTGTATGGACTGAAAAATTTGAAAATGATTTTGATCGCACCTCAACACATATAATTAATGGAATATATGATGAGTCAGTTCCTGACGATGTAAGACAACTTCAATCTTATCTATATAATCAAACTTCAAATGTAATTCCATATACAGGTGAGCTTGATATAGCTAATGGTATTCTAGTTAACAAGAACATAACCATACTTCATAAAAATTCTATTGCTGAAAATGTCCTTTTTCATAATACAGATGGACTTCATTCAGGAAATGTTGATATTGCTTCTGGAAAAGTTGCTGTTTCCGGCATTTCACTGAGTGGAAAATCTTTAATTCACTCTGCTGAATTAACTGCAAAAGCATTCTCTTCAGGAGTTCTAGGTAAGTACGGTGAGTATATAGTTGCAATAGGATTATTGCTATTTGCATTTTCTACAGTCATTGCCTGGTCTTACTATGGAGATAGATCAACTGCTTATATCTTTGGTGAGAGAGGTGTTATTTGGTATAGAATACTTTATGTTTTTTGTTTCTTTTTAGCATCTATCATAGATACTGAAGTAGTTTGGAATATAGCTTATGTAGTGGTTGCTTTAGTTACGATACCAAACTTAATAGCTGTAATAGTCTTGCGTAAAGAGATAAAAAGCCTTTCAGACGAGTATAAAATTTAACCCACTTTTCTAATATTAATTATGAAAAATTTAATAATTTTACTTATATCAATACTTATTGTTTCATCATGTGGTGGAGGAGGAGGGTCTTCTTCATCTGGTGGTTCTGGCAATCCAATATCTCCAACAGCTCCAAGCTTTAATTCATTTACTGCGAGCAGTGATCTTGTTGTAATAAATAGCGATGTCACCCTTTCATGGTCTACCTCAAATGCAAATACTTGTACAAGAGGTGGTGATTGGTCTGGAACATCCTCAACATCGGGATCATCTTCAATAAATCTTACTGAGCTTAGATCTTATACTTTTAGCTTAACTTGTTCTGGGGCATCAGGTACCCAAGACGCAACTTCATCAGTTTCAGTGAATGTGGAAGCTGATCCAAATGGTTCAATAGGTTACGAAATATATAATGAAGAAAAAGATTCATATTGTAAAACACCAAACAACGACTCATCTGATTACTGGATTGATAATTTTGATACAAATTTAATTAATCCAGATATATATTCATTTCAGCAAGGCTTTGGATTTTTTGATAATAACGGAACAATTATTCAGGGTTGGGGTAATAACGAGGAACAGTATTACACCAGTGACTCACCGAATGCTGCAAAAAATTATAATCCTGAAACAAACTCAACAGAAAATGCATTTATTAAAGATGGAAAGCTTGTGATACAAGCTATATACAATACAACCAATCCTTTTGAAGATCCATATTGTATAAATAGAGATTGTAATTATGTTGCTGATTATACTTCTGCAAGAATAATTACAAGCAGTTCTAGTAACAAAACAGGTCTCTCAGTAGGTATAGATACAGAAACCACTGCCTGTTTTAAGGTTCCTGCAGGAACTGGTTTCTGGCCAGCAATTTGGTTTTTACCTGACGGTTTTATAGAGGGTAATAAATCATGGCCAAGAGATGGTGAAATGGATATTATGGAGGCAAGGGGAAGGATCCCACAAATAATAGGCTCTGCTGTTCACTGGGGACCACCAAGAGAATTATATTCAGTAGATGCACAAGTCCCTCTAGCTGTAAACTTCCAAGATACATTTCATTCATTAACTTTTAAACGTGTGGAAAATGCTATTGAGGTATATTTAGATACAATGACTGAGCCTTTTTATGAGATTAACTCTTCAAGTAATAGAATTATGGATGATTACTGGCCTTTCAATGAATCTTTTTATCTAATAATGAATGTTGCCATTGGTGGTGATTTTGATTCAGGTAGGCTTGATAGTTCTGCAATGTGCGGTAATGAGCAATGCACAAATCTTTCAAACCCCTCAAATGGCAGGTTTGAAATTGACTATATTGAAGTTAAGTCTATTGACTAACATTTCTTTTTTTAAGTTCATCAATAACATCATTAAAAGTTAAGCTTTGATTCTTTAACAATACTGCAAGATGGAATAAAAGATCTGCAGATTCATCTACTAATCTACCGTCATTAGTAACTGCACTAATTGATGTTTCACCAGCCTCCTCAGTAACTTTCTTAGCGATTTCTTTTACACCTTTTTGATTTAGCTCTTTGACGTAAGAATTTGTAGAATCTCCTTTAATACGCTCATCAATTATATTTTCTAATTGATATAAAAAAGTTTTATTGGTCATATTCTCATCGTTAAAACATGTAACTGTACCTTTATGGCATGTAGGGCCTAGCGGGGATGCTGAGATAAGAATTGTATCTCCATCACAATCAAGATATATATTATCAACTAATAATTTATTATTTGAAGTCTCACCTTTAACCCATATTCTTTTTTTTGACCTACTAAAGAAAGTGACTATGCCTGTTTCAACTGTAAGCTTATAAGCTTCTGTATTCATGTAACCCAGCATAAGAACATCTAAAGATGATGAATCTTGTATTACTACTGGTACAAGCCCATTAGAATCGTATTTTATATTATTTTCAATCATGTATTCCTTACATTAATATTTTTAAGTTTAAGATGGTTTTTTAATTCAGGTATATCAATAATATTTTTATGGAATATGCTTGCTGCCAAACCACCACTAGCATAAGTTTTTTTAAAAAGATCAACAAAGTCATCAGATGATCCTGCTCCACCTGATGCAATAAAGGGAACCTCGATATAGTGCTGAAGTTTTAATATCTGAGTGAGATCAAAGCCAGACCTCTTACCATCACTGTTCATACAATTTAATACTATTTCACCTGCACCCATTTCTTGAACAATATTCAACCATTTAATTGTTTCAAGATCTGTTTCATACTTTGTCTTTTCACTACCAGTTTTTGCATAGACAACATAATTATTTTTATTTTTAAATGTATCAATACCAACTACAACACACTGACTTCCAAATTCTTTTGAAAGTTTTTTAATTAACATAGGATCTTCTATAGCAGGGGAGTTTATAGAGACCTTATCAGCGCCAGAATTTAAAACTTCTCTTGCATCATCAATACTTGATATCCCCCCAGCAACGCAAAATGGTATTGAGATATTTTTTGCTACTTCTTTGATCCATTTTTTAGAGACAAGTGAGTTGGTTGTGCTTGCTTTAATATCGTAAAAAACAAGCTCATCCGCTCCTTCAGAATTATATCGTTCTGATAATTCAATAATAGATCCAACTTTTAAGTGATTTCTAAACTCAACACCTTTTACTACATCTCCATTTGCAACATCAAGACATGGAATTATTCGTTTAGTTAACACTTTTTAATTCTTCCATTGATATTTTATTTTCATAAATTGCTTTTCCAACAACACATTCATCAGCACCAATTGATTTTAAAAATAATAGATCTTCAATATTTCCAATTCCACCAGAGGCCGTAAATTTAAATTTTTTATTTGTTATAATTTTTTGATATATGTTCTTATTAGGACCTTTCAATGTCCCATCAAGGCTTATGTCTGTTGCAAGAATATTTTTTATCCAATCATTCTTTTTTAAGTAATCATAAAGACTTATCTTAGAATCAACTGACCATCCATGAGTTGATAACATGGGCTTTTGATTTTTTATATTAAAATCCAAGGCAAAAATTATTTTATCCACATACTGGCTTCGTCTGATTTCTTGAAGAAAAAGGTTATTTTCAACCGCTCCAGTTCCAACAATAACTCTATCAATTCCATAATTGATCAACATTTCAATACGATCCATAGATCTAATTCCTCCACCTACTTGGATCTTCAAACCGTTCAATGATGCAATTTTTTTAATTACATTTAGATTATCCATTGAGTTTGTGCTTGCAGCATTTAAATCTATTATGTGAAGATAATCAAAGCCTGCATTTTTAAAAAAATTTGCTTGTTTTATTGGTGAGGGTTCGTAAATTGTTACTTTATCAAAATTACCTTTAAGAAGACGAACACAACTACCATCAAGAATATCTATTGCTGGGATTATTTTCATTAGGCGTTTATAAAAAATTTTAAAAAATTTGATCCTGCTTGGGAAGATTTTTCTGGATGAAATTGACATCCATATAAGTTATCTTTTTTAACTACAGCTGAAATCTTCTCAACATATTCTGTTGAAGCGATCTGATCTTCAGAATTAATAACTGCATAACTATTAGCATAATAATAATAATCTGAAATACTATCGAATTGAGATTTTGCATAATTCCATCCCATGTGAGGAATAGGGCACTCAGCCGACCCTTTTAATTTTATAACATTGCCTTTTAATAAACCTAAACAATTTGTCTCACCTTCTTCAGAGTGTTCAAATAAAACTTGCATACCAACACAAATACCCAAAATAGGCCCTTTGTATGCTTTCAATAGAATATCCAACCCTTTGTCTTTGAGTTGATTCATAACGATATCAGCAGCTCCTACTCCTGGCACAATCAACTTATCAGATCTTTCAAGAACTGAACCTTCATTTGATATAACTGATCTTAAGCCAAGCCTATCAATTGAATATTTAATTGAATTTAAGTTAGCTCCTCCACAATCCATTATGCCAATTTTCATATATGCCCTTTAGTTGAATTATTTAATACTCCATCTAACAAGAGTGAGTCCGATAAACATCTAGCAAAACTCTTAAAAGTTGATTCAATTATATGATGACTATTTTTTCCAGTAGTTGTTATATGGCAATTAAAACCAAGAGTATTAACAAATGAAATAAAAAAATGTTCAAACATTTCAGTTGGAAAGTCTCCAACATATGGTTCCATTTTAGGAACTTCAAAAATAATATTTGGTCTGGAAGCCATATCTATTGATACAACTGATTTAGCTTCATCCATCACAAGAGTTTCAGAGCTTGAATATCTTTTAATATTATTTCTATTAGTTAAAGCTTTTTTAAACGCCTCACCCAGAGTGATAGCAACATCCTCTATTGTATGATGCTCATCTATTTCAATATCACCAATTGCTTCTATCATGAAATCAAACTTACCGTGTTTTGAAAACTGTTCTAGCATATGATCAAAAAACTTTATCCCTGTATTTATAGAATAAGAGCCAGTTCCATCAATATTAATATTTGTATATATCTTTGTTTCATTAGTAAACCTTGAAACAAATGATGATCTATTGGGCTTATCATCATCTAGCAACACCTGTCTTACTTTAACCGCATTGCTATGAGCGTCTAGGCCTTCAGCTTCGGCTAGAGCTATGACATGTTTGGATAGCTCATTAAAACCACTTTTTGTTGCTCTTTGTATAGTAATAGACTTTGTAAAATCTTTTACTGATAAACCAGAATAAGTTTTAGCATAACCATTAGTCGGAAGAGTGTGATTTGAACCTGATGCATAATCACCAAATGATTCAGGGCTTAAAGAACCTAAAAAAATAGAACCAGCATTATTAATGGACGGCAATATTGATAAAAGATTATCATCTGGAATTATTAAGTGCTCTGGTGCACTGTTATTTGTAAAATTAATAAGGTCATTAAGGTCTTCAAAATTAACTAAAATTAAATTTTGGATACTTTGTTGAAGAATTTCTTGTCTACTCAGGCGTTTTAATTGTATTTTTACTTCAGACTTAACCATATTTAATAAGTTCTTATTCAATGACAAAAGAACTGCTCTTGAATCAATACCATGCTCAAGTTGGGAAAGCAGGTCTGCAGCAATGATTTTTACATTTTTCTCATCATTTGAAATTATAAAAACTTCACTTGGTCCAGCTGGCATATCTATACTTACATATGATGAAACGATTCTTTTAGCTTCTGTTACATATAGATTTCCAGGACCAAATATTTTATCAACCTTTGCAACTGACTCAGTTCCATTAGCTAAGGCAAAAATAGCTTGAGAACCTCCAACTTTATAAACATTTTCTATATTTAATATATAGGCAATCCAAAGTATAGCTGGATCAACCTTGCCATCATTATTAGAAGGTGTACACACATATATATTTTTGCAGCCGGCTACTTTTGCTGGAATTGCCTGCATAAGCAATGAGCTAAGTAGAGGTGCTGACCCACCAGGGACATACAAACCAACTTTATCAATAGGTCTTGATTCAGACCATAGAGAAATTCCACTTGTTGTATCTTTTGCAGGAAGTTGTAATGATTTAAATTGTCTTTTTGAATAATTTTCAATATTTGATTTTGCAACTAAGATTGCAGCTTTAAGATCTTCCTCTATTAGGTTAGATGATTCTTCGAATTCTAATTTTGAAACTTTTAATATATCAGGAGTAAAAACATTAATTGATTTATTAACTTTTTTAATTCCAAGATCACCTTCTTCTTTAATCAAGGATTCATATTCCAATAATTTTAAGCGGTCTTTTTCAGAAAGTTCTTGAATAGAAGTTTTTAAAGAAAGGCCCTGCTGATAATTAATTATTCTCATTAACTTAAAACCTTTTCTACTGGAAGAACTAATATTGAAGAAGCTCCATTGTCCTTAAGCTCCTCCATTGTTTCCCAGAATACCGGTTCTTGACACAAGGAATGAATTGCAACTTTATTTTTATTCTCAAGGGGTATTATTGTTGGTGATTCAGAACCAGGCAGCAATTTGCATATTGCATCTACATTCTTTAGTTCTGAATTTAGCATTACATATTTACTTTCACGGGCATTGATTACACCCTTAATTCTATTTGTTAACTTTTTAGCTAGTTTTTCTTTGGCTGGACTAATATTCTTATTTGATATTAGCACTGCTTCAGAATCCATTATGGTTATTATTTCTTTAAGGTTATTTGCCTCTAGAGTTGCTCCTGATGATACCAAGTCACATATGCAGTCAGATATACCAATATGAGGCATTAATTCAACTGACCCATGAATGTCTGTAACAGAAGCATTTATAGAATTATCATTCAGATAATTTTGAACAATATTTGGATAGGATGTTGCTATCTTTTTATTCTCCAAGCTTTCAAATTTATTGGTATCAGGAATTGCAAATGAAAGTCTGCACCTTGAAAAACCAAGTTTTAAAAGTGTACTTATTTTTAAAAGTTTTTTAGATAAAGTTTTTTCTATTAATTCGTTTTCACCTATTATTGCTAAATCTGCATCCCCATTATCGACTAAATTAGGAATATCATCGTCACGAACAAATAATATATCTATAGGAAATGTATTTGATTTTATAAGCAGTTTGTTATCTCTAGTTTGAAACTTAACGCCTGACTTAGTTAATACCTTTTGACTTTCCGTTGAAAGTCTACCGCTTTTTTGTAATGCAATTGTTAACCTATCTTTCATTATTTAATCCTCATTAGAATTTTTCTATAACCATTATTTGTTTCGCTTGATAAAAATCTTGCTACTCTTGTTACAGTGGTAGTGCTTGTTTGTAGTTTTTCAGCTATCTCTCTGTAAGATAACTTATTGTCGTTTAATGTTTGTGCTACCAGCCACCGTTCATTTAGTGCTTTTAATTCTGCAGGTGTACATAAGTCTGATAAGAATTCATTTGCCTCTTTTTTGTTTTTTAATAAAAGCAATGCATTTGTTAAGGGAAGTATTTTCATGCGTGCCAGTGTATTACTATGCTAATACAAAGTAAAGAAATTATTTTTTTGTAATATAACTAACTAGCTCAATGTGGGGGGTATTTACAAATTGATCAAAAAACTCTAGTTTAGAAATTTTGAATCTATTTAGTAATTTTATATCTCTTACAAATGTTTCAATATTACAAGAAATATAAATAACATTATCAAAATTATTTATAAGGTCTATGACATCCAATGTAAGTCCGGATCTAGGAGGGTCAACTAATATATGTGAAAAATTATAGTTTTGAATATTTACACCTTTTAACCTTGTGTAAATATGTCCATTTATTGCTCTCATTACCTCATCACAAGAAAGTCTTGCGTAGTTAATATTTGTTAAATTATTTTTTTCAATTGCTTTATCAAGACATTCAATAGATTTTCTATTATTTTCAGTTGCAAATACATTATCAAATATTCCTGCAAGAGCTATTGTGAATGTTCCACACCCACAATATAGCTCAAGAAGGTCCGCAGGCTTTTCAATCATGTCACTAACAAGATCTACCATTCGAGGTACCATAAATCTATTTGGTTGAAAAAATGTCTGATCAGTTTGAAATAATGAATACGGTTTTTTTGACTCTATAATTTCTTCAAGTAAGTTATTGGATGTTGAGAAATATTTTTTCTTACTTCGCAGAATGACTTGGATATTCAATGAGTTGCTTAATATTGTTGATTGTTCGAAAAGCTCACTATTTATTTCTTTATGATAAATCAATGAAACCATTAAATTTAATTTATTGTTACACCGAAAATTAACCTGAAATAGTTTATGTTTTAACAGTTTATTTGTATTAACAACTTTCAAGAGTTTTGGCATTAAGCGGTTTATTGAAGGATGAGCTATATCAAAAGATTTAAGAAAAACTTTTTTTCCATTATTTATCATTGTGTAGTTATTATCTTTATAACCAAATTCACATCTTGATCTAAACCCTGAGGATGGGCTAATGTTAAATTTTGGAATAATATTACATACTTCAGAGGCTATTTCCCCAGCTCTTATGTATTTATCATTCATAAAAAGTTCCTTGTAATCAAAATAATAATGCTAATAAACGATATGTTTAATATTAAAAAAAGGAAAATGATCTTAAAAAAATTAAGACTCTTAAGATCTTTAGTTAGATCCTCCCTATTTCTTACTCCAAGCAAGCCATATATAATTCTTTTAAACCACATTAATCTATTATGACAAAAATAATTAACATTACTAAGACTGGAGAAGAATATTTATCTAAACTTTTAAAAGACAAGGGTGAGCCTAATTTATCAATAAGAATATTTATATCAGACCCTGGTACGCCTAAGGCAGAAACATGTCTTGCATACTGTAAAGAGGATGAGGTTATCTCAGGTGATGTTGTGATGAATCTAGATTTAATAACAGTATATGTTGATAAAAGAAGCATTCCATTCTTAGAAGATTCTGAGGTTAATTTTGATACTGATAATTTTGGTGGACAGTTAACCATTAAAGCACCAAATGCAAGATTGCCTAACATTTCTCCAGACAGCCCCGTTGAAGATAGAATTAATTATGTTATTTATAATGAAATAAACCCTATGCTTGAATCACATGGGGGGGACGTATCTCTCTCAAGCTTTACTGATGAGGGTGTTGCAATTCTTCAATTTGGTGGAGGCTGTCAAGGCTGTGGGATGGTTGATGTAACATTAAAAGATGGAATTGAGAAAACTTTGCTTGAACAAGTTCCAGAGGTTAAATCAGTCAAGGACATAACTGATCACTCGATAGATGATAATGCTTTTATGAAAGCATAGTTCTAATCATCTTTACTAATATATAAAATTATTCCAAATCTCGGATGATCAAAGTAATGAACATCTTCATTAAAGACCCTCCTTTTTTCATCTATAAAAATTTTTATATCTTTCCTTTCTTGAACTATATTTTTATCTAAATCATCACTTTTTTTAAGTTTTATGTAATCATTTTTTTTATTTAGATTTAAATTTATATCAAGTTCAATGCTTTGATCATTGCTTTCAACTAGCTCGAGATTTGAGTTTTTAATGTAAGCTTCTGTTAAGTCTGAAATCTCGGAATTTCTATTTAAATTATTACCCAGATACGCCTTAAGGTCTACGTGAAGGAATCTTCCTCTATAGAGTTTTAGGAAAAAACCATAATTTTCTATTACATTTTCATATTCAAGAAATTTAGAATCCTTTTCATATGGAATATTTTGCTTCCATGATATTGATTCAAGTAATTTATACTTATTAGAATTTTTTAATTTATTCTCATAGTTTTTTAACTTTATTAATTTTGAATCTTTTCTAAACCATTCTTTCGGATTAGAGATGCCTATTTTTTTAGAGGGAGTATTATTTGTATTAGTTTTTTCAATTTTTAAATTAGAAAAAATTTTAGAAAAGAATGTGTCCTTTTGTTTAATGTTAAAAGAATTTTCATTTAAATATAAATCTACTTTTCTAAACTTTAATACCTCAGCTTCAGATATTACCAACTTTGAATCAAAATTTTCATTTACTTGCGTTTCTTTGTGCTCAAAAATAATAAATTCAATATCATAAGATTCAGTGGAAATTGATGATCCAGTTGAATGAATGGCCAGGACCATTATTAATAATTGTTTAAAGTAGATCATCTAACAATTTTATTACTTTATCTCTTCTAATAGATCCATTAGATTCAATTAATCTAATATTAAATCTATTCTTGCTATCAAATGAGTATATAGACTGGTCAGTTTTAACTATTTCTAATAATCGTAATATAGTTTTATCAGTCACAGATTCCCCTAGCTGTATTGATGTGATCTCGCTAGAAGAAGTTAATTTTGGAATTTGCAGATCTCCTATCATTTGATTGATCGTAGCATTTTTTAAAAGGTTTTCGGTTTCAAGTGGTATTCTTCCACAAGTATCCTCTAAAAAATATTTGATCTTTTGAATGTCTATATGTGTATCAGCGTCATATATTAGTTTGTAGATCTTAAGTCTTTCAACGGTTGATGGCATATAAACATCACTTATAAATGCAGAATCAAAAAAATTAACATCTGTTTGAATAATTTCGATATTATTTTCATCTTTTCTATTTCTTATCGCAGATTTCAACATAGATAGATAAAGGGAAAGCCCAATTGATGATATGTGTCCGCTTTGCTTCTCACCAAGAATCTCTCCAGAACCTCTTAACTCCATATCTTCTTGTGCTATAAAATAACCAGAACCTAGTTTTGAGAGTCTTACTATTGACTCTAATCTTTCAGATGCTAATTTTGGTATTTTTTCATCAGGTATTAAGAAATAACAATAACCTTGCTTATTGGATCTTCCTATCCTACCTCTAAGTTGATGAAGTTGAGCTAAACCTAATTTATGAGAGTCCTCAATAATCATGGTATTAGCATTTGGAATATCTAAACCCATCTCAACAATTGTTGTGCATATTAAAATATCAATTTCTCCAGAGCTAAATCCAGTCATGACAGTTGATATGTCTTTCTTGTTTAATTGGCCATGAGCTATTCCAATTGATATATCAGGGATCAGTGACAGAATAATCTTTTTTAGACTCTCGATTTTACTTATATTATTTTGCAAGATAAAACATTGGCCACCTCGCTGAATTTCTCTAGATATTGATTCCTTGAGGATTGTATTATCAGAAATTTTTAAAAAAGATTTAATAGACAATCTATTAACAGGAGGGCTATTTAAGAAAGAGAAATCTTTTAAACCAGAAAAGACAAAATTCATTGTTCTGGGTATTGGAGTAGCTGACAAATAAAGTATATGTATATTATCTTGTTTTGATTTAATAAGATCTTTTTGCTTCATTCCAAATCTATGCTCCTCATCAACAACTAAAAGTCCTGTTTGAGAGTAGTCAATTTTTTGATTAAAAATAGCATGCGTACAAATAAGAATGTCTATTTCCTTAGAATTATATTTAATTAGTAATTCTTTTCTATTTTTTAAACTTATGTGCCTATTTAAAAGTGACACATTTATCGGAAACTCTTTAAATCTATCTGTAAATGATTCAAGGTGTTGTTTTGCTAGAATGGTACTAGGACAAAGAACCACAACTTGCTTTCCTGAGTAAACGCTTATGAATGCCGCTCTCATTGAAACCTCTGTTTTACCAAACCCTACATCACCACAAATAAGTCTATTCATAGGTTTAACTAAAGCTAAGTCTTTACGAATTTCATCTATAGCTAATAACTGATCTTTTGTTTCGTTATATGGAAAGTATGAATTGAATTTATTAAAATCTTCATCGCTAACTCTGAGGCTCAATGAAGATGATTTAGCCCGTCTTGATTCAATATCTAAAATCTCTGCAGCATGATCATGAGCTTGTTTAATAGCTTTTTCTTTCTTTTTGGACCATTTGGTAGAAGAAATTGAATCAAGCTCTTTATCAGTTAAGAGTCTAGATTTGTGATATTTTGAAAGCAAATTAATGTTTCGCAAAGGAACGTATAAGTTTTCATTATTTATATACCGTATTTTTACGTATTCATTTGGAATATTATTTGTTTTTACAACCTCCAAGCCATCGTAGACTCCGAGACCATATTTTTCATGAACAACTAAATCATTTTTAGAAAAGGGATTAAGGTCAACAATATTTGAATTTGATTCTTGGTCCTCAGTACTTAAAATTTCATTTCTATTGTTAGCTTCCATATGTGCAATTAAAAGCTCATCTTTGTAAGCCAATGATCTAATCTTAGGATGTTTTGCCAAATAAACTCCGTCGTCAAGATTTGTAATGGCATCAGCCATATCTCTAAATGGCTGTTTGATATTTTCTTTTAATAAATTTATATCTGAAGCATTACTTGAAAGAAGAATAATTTTTTTAAAATCTTTTAAGGAATTTGATAATTGATTATTTAGCTCTTTAAAATCAAAATCATATTTGCGATAAGCATTATCTATTTTTAACTTAGGTATTGATCGCATGAATATATTCACATCGGCATCATTGTAGAAAAGATCCTTTGGGTTTATTAGGGGCCTTGAGATATCTATATTTTCATCATTAAAGCGCTGATTTATGTATTCAAAATGACTCGAATTAATCATTTCTGTTTTTATGAACTCAAATTCTGAAAAGATATCTATGAGTGATTGAGTATTTTCAAAAAAGAATGGTAGGTATATTTCTAATCCTTCAACCTCAAGCCCATCAGAAACTTTCCTAAATATATTACAATCTCTTTCATCTTTCTTATCAAAGTATTTTCTCCAATTAGATTTAAATAATTCTATGGACGGCTTATTTCTAGGAATTAAAGAACCATTACTAAGATTAAATGAATTGATGGATGATAAAGACGATTGTGTTTTTTCATCAAAAAACCTTATAGATTCAATTGTATTATCAAAGAATTCTATTCTGATTGGTGACTTGTATATAGGGGTGTATAAATCAACAATACCACCTCTGTGTGCATATTCATTTGTAAATTCTACTTTGTCTTTTCTTTTGAAATTATTTGAATCAAGAATTTTTAAAAATTGTTTTATATCAATCTCATCATTTATAGAGAAAGATGCTAGGGATTTAAAATTTGATATTGGAGGAAGTCTCTCATAAAGGTTTTTAGTTGAAGTAATGACAATTGCCTTCTTCCCAAGCCTATTAAGAATATTAAATCTTTCTTTTATAATATTTTGAGGAGTAGAAAAGTGATCATAGGGCAGTATTTCACTTTCTGGAAAAATAAGAACTTCATCATGGTTTAAATATAATTTTAATTCATTGAATAATAATTTAGACGCTTTAACGTCATCCACAATAACGCATATGGAGTTTTGACTTTCTTGATATTTTTTGCACAGCGTGTGTGCAAGGCTATGGTCCTGGGCTTTGGTAAATATTGTCATTGATTGTGTATAATGTTCACCTATTTTATCAATCAATTTATATAAAAGGGAATTATGGACATAAATTTTACACAAGAAGATTTACAATTTAGGGATGAAATAAGAGATTGGCTCACGAATGGCGGCTATCCGTCGCATGTTAAACAAAAAACAGATAATGGCATTGCCTTAACCAAACAAGATATGATCGATTTTCATAAAGCAGTATCTGCAAAAGGTTGGATGGGATACAACTGGCCAAAGGAGCATGGAGGAACAGGTTGGTCTGCTACTCAACTGTATATATTTAACAAAGAATTTGGTTTAGGTGGCTGTCCACCACTTCTTGCTTTTGGTGTAAGCATGGTCGCACCTGTTATCTATACATTTGGTAATGAGGAGCAACAAAAAAGATTCCTTCCTGACATTCTTGAATTTAATACATGGTGGTGTCAAGGCTATTCAGAACCTGGATCAGGTTCAGATCTAGCATCTCTAAAAACTAAAGCAGTTAAAGAGGGAGATCATTACATTATAAATGGTTCAAAAACCTGGACAACACTTGCACAAAATGCAGATTGGATTTTTGTTTTAGTAAGAACAGAAACTACAAAAATTAAACAAGAGGGAATTTCATTCATCTTAGTAGATATGAAGACTCCTGGAATAGAAGTTAAGCCTATCATTACCATAGATGGTGATCATGAAGTTAATTCGGTATTTTTCACAGATGTAAAAGTACCTGCTGAAAATTTAGTTGGTGAAGAAGGCAAAGGTTGGACTTACGCAAAATTCTTACTTGCTCATGAAAGGTTTGGTATCGCTGCTATTGGAACATCAATGAGACAGTTAAAAAGACTTAAGAATATTGTTTCTGAATTAGACAATCCCGAATTGGAAAAGAAAGTTACTGAATTAGAGATTTCTGTTTCTGCACTTGAGATGACAGAATTGAGATTATTATCAGCTCTTGAAAATGGTGGGCATCCAGGAGCTGAGTCATCAATCCTTAAAATCAAAGGGACTGAGATTCAACAAACACTAACAGAATTATTTGTTGAGGCTGCTGGTGAGTATGCTCTTATGTATCCAGGACCACATGGGTTTGAGTCAAACGCTAAACCTGAAGGCCCTGATTTTGTAGCTAATAGCATCTCAGCTTTTTTGAATATGCGTAAAGTTTCTATTTACGGCGGTAGTAATGAAATTCAAAAGAATATTATTTCAAAATTTGTTTTAGGAGTTTAAAAAAATGAATCTTAATTATAGTGAAGAGCAGATTATGCTCAAAGAGCAAATACAAAAGTTTTGTGAATCAGAATATGATTTTTATAAAAGAGAGGACGTTGTTCAATCTGAAAATGATTTTGATGCAAATGTGTGGAACCTCTTCGCTGAACAGGGCTGGTTATCAATGCCTTTTTCAGAAGAGTCTGGAGGATTTGGTTTTGGTCCAATTGAGTTGTCTATCTTATTTGAAGAGTTTGGAAGGGCATTGGTAATAGAGCCGTATTTATCTTCTGTAGTTCTTTCAGGTAATATTCTTGATAATAGTTCATATAGCGAAAAGAACTCCATTATTGAAGCTATTTGTTCTGGATCTATGCATGTGTCATTAGCATATGCCGAATCTTCAAATAAATATGATTACCATAATCCTCTAACTAATTTATCTAGTGATAATAAACTAAATGGTACAAAAGCATTGGTTTTAAATGGAGCAAATGCTTCTAAATTTATTGTTTCTTGTAAATCAGGTAATGATTTAGCTCTTGTTATTGTTGATGCTAATTCAGATGGAGTCTCTGTAACTTCATTTCCAACAGTTGATGGCCAAACATGTTCAGAAGTTTCATTTGAAAATGTTTTAATATCAAATGATTCTATTATCTCATCTGGATCAGATGCAAATAGCTTGCTAAAAAGAGCTATCAATCTTGCTACATTATGCATTAGTGCTGAAGCCGTAGGCTGTATGACTTCTTGTTATTTAAAAACAGTTGAATATACAAAATCTAGAGAACAATTTGATCAACCAATTTCTAATTTTCAAGTTTTACAGCATAGAATGGTAGATATGTTTATTGAAAGTGAATTATGCAAATCCCTTTTAATCAAGGCTATGCTTGAGGTTGATTCAAACTCTGAGGATATGTTTAAACATGTATCCGCACTTAAGTCTCAGATTGGTAAATCTGGCAAGTTTTCAGCTCAACAAGCCGTACAACTTCATGGTGGTATGGGTGTGAGCGATGAGCTAATGATCGGACATTATTTAAAAAAAATGCTTACCATTGATGCTTTATTTGGAAACAGTGATTTTCATGTCAAAAGCTTTAGCGCATCTAACTAAACTAATGTAAATTATTTACAAATAATTAGTGCATTTTAAATACGTTGTTATAGAATTTAATTTTATTATTTAACTTCTATTTAAATGACTGATCAAAAAGACCCAAATTTTATTTCAACTGCTAGACAGAATAGGATTCTTCCAGAAGATTCTTTTGGGGATTGGAAATGGAGAGAGGCATTAGCTGAGCTAATGGTCCCACTAATTGGTTCGTTATATAGAAATGGTATAAACACATTGGTTTATGGCAAATCATTAGTCAATCAGTCACCAGTAGAACTAATGAGAGCTCATAGATTTGCAAGACAATCTGATAATAATGAGCTTAGTGAATTTGAGACATATCCAATACTTCAACATCTTGCCTCTCTTCAACTTAATGACTGTGAGGTTGATATTGGTGAATTAGCAGTCAGGTGTCCATTTTTTAATAGACTCAAGGATGATCAAACTGGACTTGATACATATATAAATGAACAATTAAAAGATGTTATTGGTTTCGACTCTATTAGACCATCATCGCCTACAAATATTGTGCTATATGGTTTTGGTAGGGTAGGAAGACTGATTACTAGAATGCTTGTTCAGTCAACAGGGCCAGGTAACTACTTCAGATTAAGTGCAATTGTTATAAGAAAAGCTTCTGATGATGATATTTATAAAAGAGCTAGCTTGTTACAAAGAGATTCAGTTCACGGACCATTTAATGGAACCGTTAGAGTCGATGAAAGCTCAAATTCCCTAATAATAAATGGTAATCCTGTTAAAGTTATATACGCAAATGACCCTAGCGAAGTAGCATACGCTGATTATAGTATAAATAATCCTATCGTTATTGATAATACAGGCGTTTGGAGGGATGAAGAGGGATTATCATTACATTTAAAATCTGGAGCAAAAAAAGTTGTTTTAACGGCACCAGCTAAAGGTAATATTAAAAATATTGTTAATGGTGTTAACAATAATATATTAGAAGACAGTGATGAAATAATATCTGCTGCCTCTTGTACTACTAATGCAATAGTGCCTGTTTTAGATGTATTAAATAAAGAATATGGTATTACTGGTGGGCATATTGAGACAGTTCATTCTTATACAAATGATCAGAATCTTATCGATAATTTTCATAAAGGTGACAGGCGAGGTAGAAGTGCTGCTTTAAATATGGTTATTACCTCAACGGGAGCTGTAAAAGCAGTATCCAAGGCATTACCAGAATTAGAAGGAAAATTAACTGGAAATGCCATTAGGGTTCCCACACCTAATGTTAGTCTTGCAATTTTATCTCTTGCCCTTAACACTAAAACCAATAAAGAATCTTTAAATAATTACCTAAGATCAATAGCTTTTCACTCTTCATATAGAGAAATTCTTGGATTTGTTAATTCTTCTGAAGTTGTTTCAACTGATTTTTATTCTTCACCATTTGCTAGCATTATTGATTCACAAGCAACCATTGCAAGTGGTAAAAGAGTTACCTTATATTGCTGGTATGACAATGAGTATGGTTACTCAAAACAGGTAGCATCTTTATCTAAAAAATTAGCTGGTGTTAACCTTCTCAGATTACCAAGGCCAATTGATTAAAATACCTAGAATATAGAACATAATACGCTTATAATCACCTCGATTTTGTAAAGACTATTAACTATTAAGTAATTTAAGTGATTTTAATTAAAAAAGGTTTAAATCTTCCCATATCTGGACATCCTGAGCCAGTTGTATCTGATACACCAACTATAAATAAAGTTGCAATTATGGGAAATGATTTTGAAGGCATGAAGCCTACAATGCTAGTCAAAGAGGGCGAGATAGTTAAGCTTGGTCAAAAAATAATTGAAGATAAAAAAAATCCAGGTGTTTTTTTTACATCCCCATGTGGTGGTGAAGTTTCTTCAATAAACAGAGGTGAGAAAAGAAAATTTCTATCAATAGAAATTGATATTGCTTCTGATGAGGAGTTTGTTGAATTTGATCTGGATCAAGATCCATTGAATCTGCTAATAGAATCAGGTTTATTTAACTCATTTAGAACAAGGCCTTTTAACAGAACACCAAAAATTAATGATAGGCCTGATAAAATTTTTATAAATGCATGTGATACTAATCCACTTTCCATAAGCCCAGATCATGTCATTACACTACACAAACAGGATTTTAATGCTGGTGTTGAATTTATTTCTAATTTATTTGATTCAGATACAAATTTAGCATATCAAGATGATGATTTAAGTTATTCTTTTAACAATGTAGAATCTCAACAATTTACCGGCCCTCATCCAGCAGGGTTATCTAGCACTCACATTAATTCAATTTACCCTGTAAGCATAAATAGAACAGTATGGACAATAAACTATCAAGAAGTTATCTCTATTGGATATTTATTAAATAATGGTAAATTAAGAACTCATAAACACATATCTCTTGCAGGTGAATCAGTTTTTAAACCATCTATCGTTTCAGCAAGAATAGGAGCAAGTCTTGATCAGTTAACTGCTGGTAAAGTTAAAACTAGTTCTAGAATAATATCTGGGTCTGTATTATTTGGACATGAGTCAGTTGATGTGATGTCATATCTAGGTTTCTATGATAACCAAGTTTCAGCTATACCTAATAATCCAGATGATATTTTCTTAAATTGGATAATGCCTGGAAAAAATCTTCACTCTAAGCTGAATGTATTTGCATCAGCTTTTAAAAAACCTGAAAAATTCTCTTTTAATACAAGCATTAACGGAGGAAATAGAGCGATTGTTCCAGTTGGTTCTTATGAAGAAATCATTCCTTTAGACATTCTCATGACTCAATTATTGAAAGCTCTTGTAGTTGGAGATATAGAGGTTGCAATTGACTTGGGAATGCTTGAGCTAACTGCAGAAGACTTGGCATTAGCAACTTATGTATGTCCGAGTAAATATGATTATTGCTCCATACTCATGGATAACTTAAACAAGGTATACGAAGAGCTATGAAGTTTCTAAGAAGTAGTATAGATAGTATTAAGCCCAACTTCATCGGAGATGGTAAGTACGCTAAATGGTTTCCTTTATTTGATGCATTTGAAAATTTTGTTTTTAATACTAAAAAACTTACAAAAAACCCAGTTCATGTAAGGGATTCAGTAGACATACAAAAGATAATGGTTACTGTTTGGTTGGCTGCATTTCCAGCTATGTTTTTTGGTATGTATAATCTAGGAGATTATTCATTAAATTACTTAAACTTAATTGGCCAACAAAATACAGGGGATTGGCATCACGTTTTCGTAAATATTATTGGTTATGATCATACTAGTTTTATTGCAAAATTGTGGTTTGGAGCTTGCTACTTTCTTCCAATTTACATTACAGTTTTTGTTGTCGGTATAGCATGGGAAGCACTTTTTGCAATTGTAAGAAAACATGAGATTAATGAAGGAGCTTTTGTTTCAACTATTCTTTTCTCTTTAAGCTGTCCTCCAGACTTACCATTATGGCAAGCTGCCATGGGTATAACCTTTGGTTTAGTAATAGGCAAGGAGATATTTGGTGGAACAGGTAAAAACTTTTTGAATCCAGCTTTGACTGGAAGGGCATTTTTATATTTTGCTTATCCTGCTCAAATATCAGGAGATAAAGTATGGATAGCAGGGTTGGCTGATAATAATATTCTTCCTGAAGGTTATAGTGGAGCAACTGCGTTAGGTGTTGCTGCTACTGATGGGATGGAAGGAATACATAATAACTTTACCTGGACAGATTCTTTTTTAGGATTTATCCCCGGATCAGTTGGAGAAACTTCTGTTGTTGCTATCGGTATTGGTTTATTAATTTTACTCCTTACTAAAGTCGCCTCATATAGAATAATTTTAGGTACTCTTGTAGGAATGATTTTAATGTCAACAACTTTAAATATTGTAGGCTCTGAAACTAATCCTATGTTTTATGTCCCATGGTACTGGCATTTAGTTATTGGTAGTTTCGCATTTGGTCTTGTTTTTATGGCTACAGAGCCAGTCTCAGGTTCTGGTACTAATACTGGAAGGTGGATATATGGTCTGGTTATAGGCATTACAGTAGTTCTTATAAGGGTTATAAACCCAGCATTCCCAGAGGGCATGATGCTTGCAATACTTTTTGCCAACCTCCTTGCTCCTGTAATTGATCATCTTGTTGTTATGTCCAATATTAAAAGAAGGAAGGTGCGTTTATCATGAAAGAGTCAGTATTAAGAACTTTACTAGTAGCTTTTACAATTTGTCTTGTATGCTCCTTAGTAGTTTCATATACAGCTGTTGGTTTAAGAGATTTGCAGAATGAAAATAAACTTAATGATGAAAGAAAGAAAATTCTTCAATCCGCTAATATGTTTGACTCATCTTTAAGTATTGAATCTCAATTTGAACAATTAGAAATGAAATATGTTGATTTTTCTTCTGGAAAAGTTTTGGATACTTATAAGGATTTTGCAATTGAAACTTATAATCAAATTTCTACAACGAGAAATCCACTGCTCTCCACAAAAATACCAGCATCAGAAGATATTGCTATTATAAAAAACAGAGAGAATGTTGGTAAGTTTTATATATCACGAGATAAAAATGGTGAATTAGATAAAATTATTCTTCCTATTAGGGGATATGGTTTGTGGGGAACCTTATTTGGTTACATATCTATTGAAAATGATTTTAATACAGTTGCAGGTCTTGAATTTTATTCTCACAAAGAAACTCCCGGGCTTGGAGCGGAAGTTGATAATCCAAAATGGAAAGCATTATGGCCAGGAAAAAAAATATACAAGGATGATGTTGTAAGACTTTCAGTCTTAAAAGGACAGGTACCATCTGACGCAAATGATATAATGTATAAAGTTGATGGGCTATCAGGAGCCACACTCACAAGCAGAGGTGTGACTAATATGATCACTTACTGGTTTGGAGATTCGGGTTATTCTAAACTTTTATCAGAGTTAAATTATGAGTCTTAAACAATATAAAGAAGTTATATTTAAACCTCTTATTGATGAAAACCCAATTACGTTGCAAATACTAGGAATTTGCTCTGCTTTAGCCGTTACAAATAATCTTTCTGTCACTTTAGTTATGTGTGTAGCACTTACAAGCGTTGTTGCGTTTTCAAATTTATTTATATCTATCATCAGAAACTATATACCTAGTAGCATTAGAATAATTGTGCAAATGACCATAATTGCGTCCCTTGTTATTGTTGTTGACGAGCTATTGAAAGCTTATGACTATGAGACAAGTAAAAAGTTATCGGTATTTGTTGGTTTGATTATTACAAATTGTATTGTGATGGGTAGGGCAGAGGCATTTGCAATGAAAGAAAAGCCACTATTGAGCTTTTTTGATGGTCTAGGTAATGGCTTGGGCTATAGTCTTATCTTAATAGGGGTTGCCATAATTAGAGAGCTTTTTGGTTCTGGTAGTTTGATGGGATATGAGATATTTACATTAGTATCAAATGGCGGATGGTATCTGCCAAACAACCTTTTATTATTACCCCCTAGTTCTTTTATCATCATTGGTTTATTCATATGGGCTATTCGAACAATAAGGCCCATTCAAATTGAAGAAGATGACTTTGCTGTCTCAAAGCATTCAACAGCACCAGATTTAACCAAGAGAGAACTAAATGTTTGAACATTATTTAAATATATTTATAACTACAGTATTTATTGAAAATATAGCTTTAAGTGTTTTTTTGGGTATGTGTACATTTATAGCTATATCAAAAAAAATTGATGCTGCTTTCGGGTTAGGTATTGCTGTAATAGTTGTCTGTATAATTACAGTCCCTTTAAACAATCTTATCTATAATTTTATATTAAGAGAAGATGCGCTTGTATGGCTTGGGATAGAAGGAACAAATTTAGAGTTTGTTGAGCTTATAAGTTATATAGGCGTTATTGCTGCCTCGGTTCAGATACTTGAAATGTTTCTTGATAAATATGTACCAGCCCTATATACAGCCTTGGGGCAATTTTTACCTTTAATTACTGTAAATTGCGCTATTCTAGGAGCATCTTTGTTCATGATTGAAAAAGATCTAATGTTTGGTGAAAGCGTTGTTTATGGTTTTGGAGCTGGATTTGGTTGGGCTTTGGCAATTGTTATTCTTGCTGGAATTAGAGAAAAACTTAAATACTCTGATATTCCTGAAGGATTAAAAGGGCTAGGAGCTACATTTATTATTGTAGGTTTAATGAGTTTTGGATTTATGTCGTTTGGAGGTATATCTTTATAATGTTGAGTATAGATTTAATTTTTGGTGTAATTTCTTTTTCAGGTATCGTTTTGATATTGGTTATGATTATTATGGCAGCAAGATCAAAGTTGGTCTCTACCGGTGATGTGACTATTGAAATTAATGGAGATTCATCCAACCCTCTAGTTGTTCCTGCTGGATCAAAGCTTCTTCAGACATTGGCTGATAATAAAATATTTTTATCTTCTGCTTGTGGTGGAGGCGGGACATGCAGTCAATGTAAATGCCAAATACTAGATGGCGGAGGTTCTATTCTTGCCGCTGAGGAATCTCATTTTAATACTAGAGAAAAAAATGAGGGCTGGAGGTTGTCTTGTCAAGTTGCTGTAAAAAATGATTTAAAGATCAATGTCCCTGAGGAAATATTTGGAGTTAAAGAATGGGAATGTGAAGTTGTTTCTAATGATAATGTAGCAACTTTTATTAAAGAGTTAATTCTAAAGTTACCAGATGGTGAGAATGTAGATTTTAGAGCGGGTGGTTATGTACAGCTTGAAGCTCCTGAATATGAGATTGATTATAAAGATTTTGATATCCAAGATGAATATCATTCTGATTGGGACAAATTTAAAATTTGGGAAAACAAAGCTATAAATAAAGAGCCTGTAATACGAGCATACTCTATGGCTAATTATCCTGAGGAAAAAGGAGTTATAAAATTTAATATAAGAATTGCTTCACCTCCTCCTGGAATGGATGTTCCTCCTGGCGTTATGTCATCTTGGACTTTCAACCTTAAACCTGGTGATAAGGTAAAAGTTTTTGGTCCCTTTGGTGAATTCTTTGCGAAAGAAACTAACAATGAAATGGTTTTTGTAGGTGGTGGAGCGGGAATGGCACCAATGCGATCTCATATTTTTGATCAATTATTAAGAATAAACTCTGATAGAAAGATTACTTTTTGGTATGGAGCGAGAAGTTTAAAAGAAATGTTCTATGTAGACGAGTTTAACGCACTAGCTGATAAATACGAAAATTTTGAATGGCATGTTGCATTATCTGATCCTCAGCCAGAAGATGATTGGGATGGTGATACTGGTTTTATTCATAATGTTTTATATAAAAACTATTTAAGTTCTCATGAGGCTCCTGAGGATTGTGAGTATTATATGTGCGGGCCTCCAATGATGAATAAAGCAGTTATTGATTTACTCATAAACCTTGGTGTAGAGCCTGAAAATATAGCACTAGACGACTTTGGTGGCTAACTAATAAGTTGATTAACAGAGCATTTATTTCAAAAATAATCGCCTTTTTGGTTGGTTTGTTGTGTTTATTTATAGCTTACAACCACAACTCTTCACAAACATATATATTCAAAGGTCAGGCTTATGGTACTTCGTGGACAGTAACAACAACAAGCTACTTAAATGACACACATAAGTCTTCAATAAAAAAAATTATTAATAGAGTTGATTATGTTGCATCTAATTATAAAGAAAATTCTGAAATAGCTTTAATAAATTTATTAGGGGATTCTCAGGAAATTAATATTTCATTAGATCTATATGAGATTCTTGATATCGCTAATAAAATTACTCTGTTAACAGATGGGGCTTATGATATAAAGCTTGGTAAATACTCTAGTAGTTTTGGTTTTGCTCCATCATTTAACAAGGATTTATCGTCATCTGGAGATCCCTCGTTCACTCTTAATAAATCTAATTTAACTCTCAATAAAGAAGGCGGTTTCTGGTTTGATTTATCTTCAGTTGCTAAGGGTTATGCCGTAGATGAAATTGTTAAGTATTTAGAATTAAACAATTTTAATAATTATATAGTTGAAATTGGTGGGGAGCTTACCGTTAAAGGTTTTAATCATTCAGACAGCTGGCTTCTAGCAATTCAAGATCCATCCAAGATAGATCAAGGAGTGGGCCAGTTAATAACAAATATAAACGGTGAGAAAATCTCAATAGCTACTTCGGGAGAGTATAGAAATTATAATTTTAGCTCTGAAGGGAAAAAAGTAACACACACCATAAACCCTGCTACTAAACTATCTATCAACAACGACGCTCTATCTGTAACAGTAATTAGCAAACAATCTGCAGCTCATGCAGACGCTTTAGCAACGGCGTTTAATGTAATGACAACAAATTCAGCTATAAAACTAGCTAATGAAAATAATCTTGCAGTACTTTTTATCGTTCAAGACTCTGATTATTTGAACTTTATATATACTGATGCATGGTATTATTCGAAATATGAGTAACTTTATTATAACTTTCATAATCATAGGAACATCTTTTCTTGGTTTGGCTATTGGCCTTATTTTACGAAATCAACCTATAAAAGGTTCATGCGGGGGCATGGCAAACCTTGAATCAGGTTCGCCATGTCAGATCTGTGGGAGAACAGATCCGAGTAACTGTGATCAGGACTAGAATTGGTTCATAGTATTATCTTCACCTGAGGCTTTTAGAGCTGCTTCACCTGCAAAATATTCTTTATGATCATCACCCATGTCTGATCCTGCCATGTTCTGATGTTTAACACATGCAATGCCTTCTCTTATCTCTTTTCTTTGAACACCTTTAACATAACCAAGCATACCCTCATCTCCAAAATACTGTTTAGCTAAATTATCAGTTGATAGGGCTGCTGTGTGATAAGTAGGTAATGTTATTAAATGATGGAATATGCCTGCTTCTTTGGCAGCATCACTCTGAAAAGTTTTAATTTTTTCATCAGCTGCAAGTGAAAGCTCAGAGTCATCATATATTTCATTCATTAAATCATCTCTATCATACTTACTTACATCATCTCCTTGCTTACTCATTGAATCATAAACTTGTTGTCTAAAATTTAATGTCCAGTTAAAAGAGGGGCTGTTGTTGTAGACAAGTTTGGCATTTGGTATAACCTTTTTTATCTCATTCATCATTGCTCCAATTTGACCAATATGTGGTTTTTCAGTCTCAATCCAAATAAGATCAGCTCCGTTTTGTAAGCTTGTTATGCTATCTAAAATACACCTAGCTTCTCCGGTTCCTTCCTTGAATTTGTATAAGTTACTTGGAAGTCTTTTAGGTCTAACTAATTTACCATCTTGGTTAATCAATACATCACCATGATTCATTTCTTCAGATGAAACCTCTTCTACATCAAGAAATGAATTATATTGATCACCTAAATCACCTTTTTCCTTGGTAACGGCAATCTGTTTAGTTAATCCAGCGCCAAGTGAATCTGTTCTTGCAACAATTACACCGTCGTCAACCCCAAGTTCGAGAAATGCATATCTTACTGCATTAATTTTTGCTAAGAAGTCTGCATGAGGAACGGTAACTTTACCGTCTTGGTGTCCACATTGCTTTTCATCAGATACTTGGTTTTCAATTTGTATGCAACAAGCTCCTGCTTCAATCATTTGTTTTGCCATTAAATAAGTTGCTTCTTCATTACCAAATCCAGCATCTATATCTGCAATTATCGGAACAATGTGTGTTTGAAAATTGTCTATTTTTTCTTGAATCAATGGCTTATCAGAAATATCAGCTTTATCTAATTCTCTAAATAAACCGCCAAGCTCTCTAGCATCTGCCTGTCTTAAGAATGTATACAACTCATCAATAAGAGAAGCTACTGAAGTTTTTTCGTGCATTGATTGATCCGGGAGAGGTCCAAACTCTGATCTTAATGCTGCCACCATCCAACCTGATAGGTATAAATATTTTTTGTTAGTAGTATTAAAATGTTTTTTAATAGATATTAATTTTTGTTGACCGATAAAACCATGCCAGCAACCAAGCGATTGGGTATATTGACTTGTATCACCATCATATTCATCCATATCCTTTCTCATTATGGATGCAGTATATTTAGCAATATCAATGCCTGATTGGAATTGATTCTGCAAACGCATTCTTTTTACATACTCTGGATTAATAGAGCTCCAATTTGTGGTATTCATCCTTTTTATATTCTTAATTCCATCAATGTTTGTATCGCTCATGATTTCACCGTTTAATTAATATGTAGTGTAGTTAATAATAATAGTATATTTGAGTCAAGAACTTTAATATAAGCTGTAGCTAAAGCTTATTTAGAAGATTATTTTGTAGTTTTACTACAAAAGGAGCTTATTTTGATCTATTAGCTAACTCTATTGAAGACCCTATGTAGCTTGAGGGCTTTAATGAAAGAAGTGTTGCTTTTGATGATTGAGATATATTCAAGCCTTCAACAAATTTATTATATTTTTCTTTATCTAACTTAGAACCGCGAGAGAGTTCTTTAAGTTGCTCATAAGCATCAGGTATACCTTCATGTCTCATAATTGTTTGTATAGGCTCAGCAAGCACCTCCCAATTATTACCAAGCTCCTCCTTTATAAATTTCATATTTGGTTCTATTTTACTTAAACCTTTGATTAAGGAGTTTATTGAAATTATTGAATAACCAAAACCAAGACCAACATTTCTTAAAACTGTTGAATCAGAGAGATCTCTTTGGTGTCTTGACTTTGTTAATTTATTTGCAAAATAATCAAAAAGGGCATTTGATATACCTAGATTTCCTTCGCTATTTTCAAAGTCTATAGGATTAACTTTATGAGGCATCGTTGAAGATCCAACTTCATTTTTTAATAGCTTTAATTTAAATATCTCATTTGAAATATAAATCCATACATCTTGACTTAAATCCATCAAAATATTATTTATTCTTATTGCGCAATGAGAAGTCTCAGCTATCCAGTCATGAGGTTCTATTTGGGTAGTGTGCGTGTTTTGAAAAACTTTAAATTGTTTAATAAATCTTGATGTAAAGGATTCCCAGTTAATTTTTTGATCTAATATTTTAAAAGTATGGTAGTTACCAGTTGCACCACTAAATTTAGCTAGCGGTTTTATATTTTTAAGTAATTTAATTTGCGTATCAAGCCTTGAACTAAAAACAGACATCTCTTTGCCAAGAGTTGAAGGGGAGGCAGGTTGACCGTGAGTTCTAGCTAGAAATGATATTGAAGACCATTTTTTTGATTTAGTTTTAATATCCTTTTTTAAAGCATTCAATTCATCTATATAAATCGATAGGCCCTCTTTAATCATTACTGCATATGAAAGTGAGTTTATGTCTTCACTAGTAAGTCCGAAATGAATTAAATGTATATAATTTTTTAAAACGGTATCTTTTTCAAATTGTTCTCTAATAAAATACTCTACAGCTTTTACATCATGGTTTGTTACTGACTCTATATCTTTTATTCGCATGACACTATTGTCATTAAATAAACTTTTAAGCTTATTTAATTTGTTAATTGTTGTTTTGCTAATAGATTTAAATAAATCTGGTTTATTCATGCAAATATAAATAAGCCAATCAATTTCAATTATGTACCTAGTTTTAACCAAAGCTGCTTCTGAAAAATTTGAACGAGTTGTTGATATTTTAGATGAATATCTATTATCAAGTGGGGAGATATTGTTGAAAAGGTTATTCATAATTTATTTTATATTAATTTTCATTTCTATTTAATAGCATTAAATGATTTAGATATAATTCCACCGCCTATACAAATATCATCTTTATATATAACTGCTGACTGTCCAGGTGCTGCAGCTCTTACGGGCTCTTTAAAATCAATATAATATATAGAATTTAAACAATTTAATTCTGCTGGTATTGGTTTTTGTAAATGCCTGACCTGAACCGAGCATTCAAGTGGAAGCTGAAGCTGCCCTTCGTTTATTTGATGAACGGAGTCTAATACTACCTTGGAACTCATTAAAAGTGCATTATCAACGCCCTGACATACATATATAATATTATTTAGTATATCTTTTTTGTATACATACCAGGGTAATTCTGGCCTTCCTTTAACACCACCAATCATAAGTCCTTGTCTTTGGCCTTCTGTATATAATAATGATCCTTTATGTTTACCAATTACATTGCCCTGATCGTCTTTAATATCTCCAGCTTTAAAGTCTATAAAGCGCCCAAGAAAATCTTTTAAATTCCTTTCACCAATAAAGCAAATACCTACAGAATCTTTTTTTGATGCATTTACTAGGCCTAAGCTCAATGCCAAGTCTCTAACTTCAGATTTTTTCATATTTGCCAATGGAAAAATTGTTTTAGCAAACTCATTAGAGCTAACCTCATGTAAAAAGTATGTTTGATCTTTTGAGGCATCTCGTGCTCGAGCTAGATAGGTAACATTATTTTTTTTAACTGTATTTGCATAATGTCCTGTCGCTATGTAATCAGCACCAATTTTAAATGCATAATCTAAAAACGATTTAAATTTAATTTCTCTATTGCATAAAATATCTGGATTTGGCGTTCTTCCTTTTTCATGCTCGCTTAAAAAATCTTTAAACACTCTATCCCAGTACTCATCAGAAAAATTTGCTCTGTGGAGGGGTATACCTAATAAATCACAAACTTTAGAAGCATCATTAAAATCCTCTTCTGAAGTGCAAACTTCACCAGGCTCATTCTGCCAATTCTGCATAAATAAACCTTTGACATCATATCCTTGCTCAATTAGTAGATGAGCTGCTACAGATGAATCTACTCCACCAGACATTCCAACCACAACAGTTTTTTTTATCTCATTCATTATCGTGTCTAATTCGTTTTATATTAAAAAATTTAGGAGTATAATTATCACCGATTTTGATTAAGAAATCTTATATTACGGGGTAAAAAAAATGTCTTACGAAAAAATTATAGTTCCAGAAAATGGCGAGAAAATATCTTACATTGATGGAAATCTTGTAGTTCCTAATAATCCAGTTATTCCTTACATAGAAGGTGATGGTATTGGTTATGACATTACGCCTGCAATGATTAAGGCAGTTGATAGCGCTGTAAAAACGGCTTATTTGGGTGACAGAAAGATTGAATGGATGGAAGTTTTCTGTGGTGAAAAAGCAACACAGGTTTATGGTGATGATGTTTGGTTGCCTGAAGAGACTTTAGATGCTCTTCGTGAATATGTTATTAGTATTAAAGGTCCTCTAACAACACCTGTCGGTGGTGGAATAAGATCACTAAATGTATCTTTAAGACAAATATTAGATTTATACGTATGTTTAAGACCAATTAGATATTTTGAAGGTGTCCCGTCGCCTGTAAAAGAACCGCAAAATGTTGATATGGTGATTTTTAGAGAAAATTCAGAAGATATATATTCAGGTATAGAGTTTCAGGCAAATTCTGATGATGCTATAAAGCTTGCAACCATTCTCAAAGAAGAATTCAATAGTGACAAAATACGTTTCCCACAAAATGTTGGCTTAGGTGTAAAGCCTATTTCATTTGAAGGCACCTCTAGGTTAGTTAAATCTGCTATAGATTATGCTATAGATAATGATAGATCTTCTGTGACCTTGGTTCATAAAGGCAATATTATGAAATTTACAGAAGGTGCTTTTAGGGATTGGGGTTATGAGATTGCTAATACTGAATATGGTGGAGTTGAGCTAGATGGAGGTCCATGGCAAGTTATTAAAAATCCTAAAACTGGTAATGAAATTATAATTAAAGATGTTATATGTGATGCTTTTCTGCAGCAAATTCTATTAAGACCGAAGGATTATGATGTTATTGCAACAATGAACTTGAATGGTGACTATATATCTGATGCTCTTGCTGCATGTGTTGGAGGAATTGGTATAGCTCCAGGTGCAAATTTATCAGATAAGTATGCAGTATTTGAAGCAACCCATGGTACTGCTCCAAAATATGCAAAACAAGATAAAGTAAATCCTGGATCACTTATTCTTTCAGCAGAAATGATGCTTAGATACATGGGCTGGACTGAGGCAGCTGATTTAATTATTAAATCTATGGAAAGAGCTATTGGTGCAAAAAAAGTAACTTATGATTTTGAAAGAATGATGGAAGGTGCTGATTTAGTTTCCTGTTCAGGTTTTGCAGACGAAATGGTTAAAAGAATGTAATGACAAAGCTTTCATCAGAAGTTCCAGATTCAAATGATATCGGCACTTCTGTACTTGAAAAAGACCCAGAACTTAAAGAGCCTCCTTTATATCAAGTGATATTGATTAATGACGATTATACTCCTATGGAGTTTGTAGTTTACGTGCTCCAATCAGTATTTAATCACAATCATGATAAGGCAACAGAAATAATGATGTCAGTTCATACAAAAGGGAAGGGTGTTTGTGGTATATTTTCAAAAGAGATAGCGGAAATGATGTCCCATGAGGTTAATGAGCTTTCAAAAAGCCATCATCACCCTCTATTGAGTGAAATAGAACCCTTAACCGATTAATATGTTTAGCAAAGATTTAGAAATATCTATAGCCTCTCTTTTTGATAAAGCGCAAGACACCAACATCCAGTATATTACTGTCGAACATTTATTTCTTATGATCTTAAGTGATGGAGAGGTTGCATCCTGTTTAGAATCCCATAATATAAAAATAGACCAACTCAAAGATGCAATTAATAACCATCTAAAAAAAACTACCATAGCTAGATCAGATGTTAAAAAACAGGTTCAACCAACCCTAGGTTTTCAAAGAGTACTTCAGCGATCAGTATTTCATATTCAATCTCAAGGTAAGGGTGTTGTAAAGCCAATAAATGTCTTAGTTGCTATCTTTTCAGAAAAAGAATGTCATTCTGTTTTTCTTTTAAATAAAAATGGGTTGTCTAGATTGGATGTTGTTTCCTATTTATCTCATGGACCAAAGGACGTAAAAAAATCTATAGATGATGTTAATCAAGATTCAGAAGAAGGGGTTAAAAAATCCAAACCAGAGTCTGATTATCTTATTAATTTAAATAATTTAGCTAAAGAAAATAAAATTGATTCTTTGATTGGTAGGAGTACAGAAGTTCAAAGAATGATACAAATTTTATCAAGAAGGACAAAAAATAACCCGCTACTTGTTGGTGAGTCGGGTGTAGGTAAGACAGCTATTGCTGAAGGAATTGCATGTTTAATTAATGATGGGAATATTCCTGAGATAATTAAAGACACAACTGTTTATTCTCTAGATATTGCAGCCTTAATTGCTGGCACTAAATATAGAGGCGATTTTGAAAAAAGGTTAAAAGCTGTGATTTCATTTCTTAAGAAACAAAATAAACCGATTCTATTTATAGATGAAATTCATACAATCATTGGTGCAGGATCAGCATCTGGTGGCTCCATGGATGTCTCTAATTTGCTTAAACCAGCCTTAGCAAGAGGTGAAATAAGGTGTATTGGTTCAACAACTTTTCAAGAATACAGAGGTATCTTTAATCAAAATCAAGCCCTATCTAGAAGGTTCCAAAAAATTGATGTAAATGAACCTAGTTATGATGAATGTGTTGAAATAATTACTGGTTTAAAACCGATTTATGAATCCTATCATAATGTTGTGTTTTCTAATGAATCAATTAAGTGCGCAATAGAGCTTTCATCAAAATACATGAATGATAGATTTCTTCCTGACAAAGCTATTGATGTAATTGATGAAACTGGCTCCATGCTTAATATTGAAAGAAAAAATAAAAAGAGAATTAAAGTCAGTCAAGCCCATATTGAAAAAACAATTTCTAAAATAACTAAGATACCCGAGCAAAGCATTACTGCTGCTGATAAGAAAAGCTTAAAAGCTTTGGAAGAAAATCTTAAAAGGGTAATTTTTGGTCAAGATCATGCAGTAGAAACGCTTTCTAATGCTATTAAGCTCTCTAGGGTAGGGTTGAGGGATGATAATAAAACAATTGGATCATTCTTGTTTACGGGTCCAACTGGTGTTGGTAAAACAGAGATCACAAAACAGCTTTCTGAAATACTTGGCATTGATCTTATTAGATTTGATATGAGTGAATACATGGAAAGACATACTGTATCTAGGCTTATAGGAGCTCCCCCTGGATATGTTGGATTTGATCAAGGCGGGCTACTTACAGAAGCTATTGTCAAATCACCAAATGCTGTTCTATTGCTCGATGAAATTGAAAAAGCCCATCCTGATATATTTAATATTCTGTTACAGGTTATGGATGCAGGAGTTTTAACTGATAATAACGGCAGAAAAGCTGATTTTAGAAATATTATAGTAGTTATGACAACTAATATAGGAGCTGAGCTTTTAGCAAAAAGGAATATTGGTTTTAATCAAGATTCGAATGAAACTGATGCAATGGGATCTCTTAATAAACTATTTTCACCAGAATTTAGAAATAGATTAGATGAAATAATTCAATTTGATTATTTAGACAAAAAAGTTATTTTATCCATCGTTGATAAATTTTTAATCAAACTACAGGCTCAATTAGATAAACGAAATGTTGAGATAAATGTATCATCTAAGGTAATTAATTGGATTGCAGAGAATGGATATGATAAAGAGATGGGGGCTAGACCAATGGAAAGATTCATATCAAAAAACATCAAAAAGCCACTAGTTGATAAACTGTTATTTGGTTCTTTGAAATCTGGTGGAGTTATAAAGCTTGATATAGAAAAGGGTGGTTTGGTATTTAAAGAGGTTAAAAAGACAGTAAAGGCTTAAATTACCTTCCTCTAAATGTAATACGCCCTTTGGTAAGATCATAAGGACTCATTTCTACCTTAACCTTATCCCCAGTTAATATCCTTATGTAGTGCTTCCTCATTTTTCCGGATATATGAGCCTCAATAATATGGTCATTTTCCAATTTTACTTTAAATGTGGTATTCGGGAGAGTTTCAATAACTTCTCCTTCAAATTCTAGATTATCTTCTTTTGACATTCGGCTATTTTAAACTAAATTAAGAGTAATAGGTGACTCATATAGCTATATAATCAATATATAAATTTTAATAGGTAATAAAAAATGATAATTAATCCAGGTGAAATAAATTTAGATGAAGCTTTAAGTATATGTAAAGAGGCTCTTAAAAAAGGTCGTGATTTGAATTTAATGCCTCTTACAGTAACTGTAGTGGATGTTGCAGGCGTTGTTAGAGCTACTTTGTCAGAACAAGGCTCAGGGTTGATAAGGTCAGATATAGCATATGCTAAAGCATGGACATGTCTAGCTTTCAATGTTTCATCAAATACCTTAAGAGATGTCTTTGAGGGCCAGCCTAGATTAGCGCCAGCTGTATCCGGAATGCAAACAATGGCAGGGGGCAAACTTGTTCCAACACCTGGAGGAATGCTTATCCAAAAAGATGGTAAAAATATTGGAGCGGTTGGTGTAACCGGAGATGTGTCTGATCAAGATGAAATTTGCGCTATTGCTGGCATTGAAGCATCTAATTTAACCCCAGGACATAAATCTAAATAGTTTTTATAGAAAACACTCAATAGATATTTAGATACATCATTAATTGGTAATATTTAATATTAATTTGAGAATACATGGTTCACTAGAGCTATAATTTAAGAATCGTCATTGAGTGGAATTTTATTAATCTACAGAACAATTAACTGAAAGGAGAAATTAATGTCAGATAACATTCCAGTATATATGGTGGTTAATTTAACCATCCTCGATAAAGATGAATATAGAATCTATGAAAA
>Ga0209631_10000172_pt1 | contig 87736 bp, 63 predicted proteins | sample COG_08_FD_184752 | JGI IMG/M metagenome (GOLD analysis project Ga0209631, IMG submission 184752) | Pelagic Microbial community sample from North Sea - COGITO 998_met_08 (SPAdes) (version 2) | ecosystem: Environmental > Aquatic > Marine > Neritic zone/Coastal water | place: Helgoland, sampling...
CGATGGTCAAATCAAGATCACCGTCCTGGTCAAAATCACACCAAACGGTTCCATAGTTGCCACTATGATCTGTCGTTGGATAATCGCTGAAGTCATAATTGGTCAAATCGAAAAGCTCTTGGTTGTAGTCCAGAGCAGATCCATTTCCTGACCACATTCGTGACAGCGCATCATCATGACAACCAAAAACATCGAGCTGTCCATCGTTGTCAATGTCTGCGAAATTGCACGCTTGCATGAACATGTTGCCATTGTCCAGCTGCATGTCGTAGTATGAGCCCATCGCATCAATGTGTTTGACGTGCACACCGTCATACGAACCACCGGAAAAAACATCCTTGTGTCCGTCGTTGTCGTAATCACCTATGGTCATTCCCCATTGGTTGCTGTTTGAAACGCTGCCATAATCCACTTCAGTGAATGCACCTCCACCATCTTGGTACAAAACCTTTACGGTCTTTGATTGGTCCAACACAACGATGTCATCGAAGCCATCGTTGTTCATGTCCGTGAATCCTACACAGTTTCCGCTGTTATAAGTAGACGGCAAATCAGCATTTGCATTCTGAAACGTTTGCGCCACAGCCGCCAGTCCAGTTCCGCTAAGTATTAGCGTGATAATGGAAATTTTAATCTTCATTTTTATTCGCATTCAATTCCAAATTCACCAAGCAACAACAGCAAGTCAGAAACATTCACTACCCCGTCATTATTCAAATCGGTGGTGCAGGACGAATCTCCTGAAAGGTCACAGCCTTCACCCCAACTGCCATTTTCGAAGGTAGTGAAATTTACAAAGTTGACCGCAGTGGTGTACAAGCATCCCGGAATAGGATTCGGATTTTCCGTAACCTCTAGCCAAGCAGAATTCGTCTGCTCGCCAATGCTGAACTCCTGACCGAAAATGGAAATAAGGACTTCCCCTGAAGCGATTATTTCATATGTCCCAGGCACTCGGTATGCCCCAGGCAGCAAAACAATGCTGTGAACTCCCTTCAAAATCACCCAAGGTGAATTCGCTTGAATTCACCCAGTCCGGCGTTCCGACCACTTCACTCCATGCCACGTGGTCCACGCGCAATATTTACATCACATGGAGATAAGCAAATTCCTCCAATTCAGCAACGTAAGAACTCCACTATTGCGATATCACCATCAAAACGGAATTAACACTAAAGCGCATTCATTCTGCTTCACTCGATGTCCCCGTCAAATGGGCGGATGACGATTTCCTCAATGACGGCCTCGGGCGGCAAGCTCCACGCAGACCAGACCGCTTCCGCAATGTGGTCGGCATTCAACAAGCGTGATTCAGGAAACGAAACACCCTCCCAAGAGGCGGACCAGGTAGGGCCCGGCATGATGGAAGTGACCCGGATTCCACGTGGGCGAAATTCATGGCGAAAGGCTTCGACCATGCTGGCTTGGGCGTGCTTGGAAATGCTATAAGAAGGCTTGCCCAGAAACAACTTACGCGAGGCAACGGATGCCATATTGATGATGTGTGAACCGGACGACATCACAGACGCCAATCCACGCGTTATCTCATAGTGAGACAGTACATTGAGCTGCATCATATAACGTAAATTATCGGAATCTTCTTCCAACAATGAACCGGGCAAATACACCCCTGCATTGTTGACCAATACATCCAATCGCGAGAGACGGTCTTGCAGCTCAACGACCAACGCACCCACCTCCTCCGGCTTGCTCAAATCCGCACAGTAAACGGCAACAGACAAACCCTGTCTTTCTAATGCCGTTTTCATGGCGTTCAAGTCGTCTTGATTCCTCGCGACTACATGCAACTCAGAGGCGGTTGCCGCGAAGCGTTCGACAATGGCGCGACCAATGCCTTTGGTGGCACCGGTGATTAGAACGACGGGATTGGAATTCATAGAATGGGCTTTTAGGATGGCAATTCACCAGGTTGAGGCAGGCCGAAAAAACGTCTCCGAAACGGTTCCACATCGGGCCAAACATCCGGAGCAGCGATTGCAATTTCATCCGACCGATCGAACACAGGACGGTTGACGCACAAAATGGAGCGCTCCACATCCGTGGGGTTTTGGTACGCATGGACCAATTCCAAGGGCCAGAAATGAGCGACACCTCCGGGTACGGGCTGTTCTTGCAACATTAGGCCATCGGACATCACCAATTCCGCCTCGCCCATGAGGCGATGAAAATGAGGTGGAATTTGACCGCCTGCTCGAATGCGCAATCGGTAAATACCACAGTCACGGTTTTCATGCAACACATCCACCACGCCAAACTCGTTGCGCTCTTGGGTGTATGCGTAGTCTTCTCGTTTCCTGAAAATGTGCACAGCAGGAATCGCTCGCCCGCCCAAAGCCAAGGGTTTTTCAATGGTCACCTCCATGGCCTCAAGCGTCTGCCCCATGCGATCCGGAGCTTGCGGTCCCAGTACGACCGCACACAAAGCCTCGGCGGCTGTCTCCAACAACCGGTATTCACCCGCTTCCAATAAAAACGCGAGATCGCCAGCGACATGGCTATAATCCATGGATTCCTCCAGCGAGTTGCCAAAAGAGCCTGGGCGACGTTCAAGAAACAAGCGCACTTTGAGGACCAAAGGTTGCGGCGTCAAGCGTTCGTGGGAATGTATTCCCACTAAACATGAAACATGTAGTTCGCGAAGCTCTACACAATCAAAATCAGAAACGTTCATGAGGTTTGTGGTACCAAGAGGTCAAACAAATTGATTCGGGTCCGGGTCTTCGTGTCAAATCCCAACTGATTTTCATACCGATTTAACGTCGCAATCGCCTCCTCTTCACTCGAGGCCCCAATCGCCTCAAACTCCACACACGCCACCGATTTATCACCGTGACGCGCCTCGTAATGGACGATTTCACAATCCGGAAATTCAAAGACCCAGATGGCCTTCTCAATGGGATAGCCTCCTGACGTTCCCACGAGCTTCATCCAAGCCATGATAGCAGATTCTTGAGACGGATTCGCTCCCAATTCCAAGTTGATTTCCGTTCGCACTTCATTCTCCTTACCGCGGCTCTTGATCGTCAATTGTTGAATCTCTTCATCGATCCGGTGGCGATAAATAAAATCGGGATTTGAATGCGGCAGGTAGTAGGTATCCAAAACCTGCAGAGATTTTTCTTTGATTGGCCCAAGCGCCATCACAGTCGCCGCAAACTCTTTCAATTCAAAAGAAGCGTCTACTATAAACTTGTGTTCAATTTCGAGAAAGTCAATCGAGGAGGCACTCATCGCTGAACAAGGTAATGGATGAACACCAAGTCCCCTTCGACTTCGGCGCTTTGCAATTGAAAATGGACCGATTCGGGCAATTCAGGAGCGACAACGGGCACACCCGATGTCTTTCCAATTGCCACAGGGCAAAGAGTCAACACCAATTCGTCCACTGCAGAAGCCGCATAGAAGGACCGATTGACCATACCACCACCGAACAAAAGAACCTGCTGAAATCCGGCTGCCCTGCAAGCCTCCAAGGTCTCTTCTACCATCTGGCCATCTCCATACACAACGTGTTTGACGGCTGTGCCTCTTCGCCCCTCTGAAAGCGCCTCTGACGATACGATCCACTTGGGCGTGTTGGGATGCCTCCAAACGGCCTGGTCAGCTTCAAATCCATGATTGGTCAACATGATCCACGTAGGGAACGTTCCATGTTCATTCAATACTTCCATCACGCCGCCACTGACATTGACGGAATGCCCCCCGACGATAACCGCATCGCTCGCACGCAGCCACCGCAACATGTGTTCATGGTCCGCTTCATTGGTAAATCCATGGCGCTTGCGCTCAGCATCGGATTCGTTGGCATGCGACGCGATGCGACCATCGAGACTCGCTGCCATGATATTGATTACTTTCATTTCCATGGTACAACCGCAAAAATCAACCAATTGTTGAGCAAAACACTCGATTTCCACCGACCTTCATCAAAATGAACACGAAAACCGTTCTAATCGCTTGTCTGCTTTGGTTTATTGGCACCGATGAAGCGGCGTCTCAAGCATGCAATGCCATCGAAATATCAGCCACCATGAGCGTGGGGTTGTACGGTGAGGAGATTGCCTGGAGCATCCTCGATCAGGACTCGGCCATCGTGGCAGGTCCATTTTCAGGGTATGTCTCCGGTTCGATCAGCACCACCACTCTGTGCATCGAAGCAGGCTGCTACCTCTTGCATGCCACCGACTCGTATGGAGATGGATGGCAAGGAGCCGTCTTGATACTCAATGATTCGGAGGGAGCAAGTCAAACGGTTCAGATGGAGCAGGCTGCTTTTGAAAGCTTTACTCCAGTCGATTTCGGCGCAACATGCGGCTGTACCAACCCTGACGCCGTCAATTTTGACCCGTCTGCGACCAGCGATGACATGGGGTGCTTTGTGTGCGAGGAGAGTCCCGTGTATTTCGAACTCTCCACGGGAACCTGGGCCTCTGAACTGAGTTGGCTGTTGCTCGATTCACTCGGAGAAGCTGCGCTCAGCGGTACTGAATTGTGGGAAGACACTCCATGGGAGGACAACAGCACGTATACCGCGTGGGGGTGTGTGGCTTCCAACTGCTATACGATGCTCTTGCTTGACAGCTATGGAGATGGATGGCAAGGCGCAGAGATGTCTATTTCTGTTCCTTCCGATTCAGGATTGACACTCATCGCCAACGGCACCGTACCTGTGGGCGATTTCGAATTCACACTCTCAGTGCCGCTGAATGACGGATGTCCAATCTATGGATGCACAGAGCCTCAGGCTTGGAACTACCTACCCAACGCCAATGAAGATGACGGTTCCTGCACGCGACAGGCTGACAACGTTTCGTTGATTGGACATTGGACAGACACCACTTTGCCCATCAACGGACTGAATGGGCGATTCAGTGATGTCGAAGGGTATGCGAAGGATGGAAGGGAATATGCCCTTGTAGGCTCGACCATGGGGACGCACGTTATTGACATCTCCGAAGGATCGGCGTTCGAAGAACTCTTTTTTCTTCCCGGCGCTTACAGTGGAGCGGTCACCCACCGAGACTACCACGTTGACGGCGATTTGCTCTACGCTGTGTGCGATCAAGGAAGCAGCACATTGCAATGTTTTGACTTGTCCGGACTTCCCAATGCCGTCTCCACCGTGTATGACAGCGATGAGTGGGTTCGCACCGCCCACAATGTATTTGTCGACGCGATCACCAAAAAGCTCTACGCTTGTAGCATGGCGAGATCGGAATTCAGTTCGCCTTTGCTGGTCTTGGATGTTTCCGACCCAAGTGCACCGGTGGAGTTGGTGAATTTGGATCCATGGATTCCGGGATGTCATGATGTCTTTGTGCACCATGATACGGTGTGGGTCAATGGCGGTGGTGTAGTTTCCGTTCTTGAAGTGGTTGATGAGCCTGCGCTCATTGGACTGATTGACGAATACCCCTTCCAAGGCGGAAACCACAGTGGTTGGTGGGTCCCTGAAGATGACCTCTATGTCTTTGCCGATGAGACACACGGTTCCCCCCTGAAAGTCATCGATACCTCGGACTTGCAGGACATGCAGGTCCTTGGATTGCTGAGTTCTGAAACAGTTCCCGAAGCCATCGCCCACAACCTCATGATCCGCGACGGGCTGGTCTTTGTATCCTACTACCACGATGGGTTGCAAGTCTTTGACATCAACGACCCCGCAAACCCACACAAGGTGGCCTATTACGACACGTATGAACCAGATTCGCATGCGGGTTACGCAGGAGCATGGGGAGTACACGCCGCACTTCCATCAGGGCGGGTGTTGATTTCTGATGTGCAAAGCGGATTGTTCGTGCTTCATCCTGAGCCCGAAAACATCCACTTTTGCCCTGAACAACCCCCGATGTGGAATGGCCTTGAAATCACTTCAGGTGGGTCTTGGAGTACACTAGTCGATGACCCGGTCTGGGAAACGGACATTGCCTGGGCTTGGGCCACTCCTGATGAAACCGCATGCATCGACTGCTTTGGAGACTTCGACAATGACGGCCACCGAACCACTGCTGACTTGCTCCTTCTTTTGTCCGATTGGAGCTGTACTACAGGTTGCTCTACCGATTTAAACAACAATGGATGGGTGGACATCGCTGACGTTTTGACCTTCCTTGCTCTTTTTGGATTGCCTTGCTAGAGCATTTTTGCATTAACCATTGGAATCTAAAGAAAGAGCTATTACTTTTGCGCTCCCTTTGGGGACATATTTACTGACATTAACAACGGGGTTTAGAACCCCTTTTAAAAAGTTTCTCTCATGGCAACACGCCTCCGCCTTCAACGACACGGTAAGAAAGGAAAAGCATTCTACCACATCGTAGCCGCCGATGCTCGCGCTCCTCGCGACGGACGTTTCATCGAAAAAATCGGCACTTACAATCCCAACACAAACCCTGCTACGATTGATGTCGTGCATGACCGCGCCTTGCACTGGTTGCAGGTTGGCGCAGAGATGTCTGATACGGTTCGCGCCTTGATGAAGTACAAGGGCGTGGTTTACCACAATCACTTGATCAACGGTGTCCGCAAAGGCGCTATGGATGAAGCTACGGCCGAAAAGAAATTTGAGGCTTGGATGACTGAGAAGTCAAACAAGATTCAGGGCAAAGTCGATGCACTGACTAGCGATAGCGATAAGAAGAAAGAAGCAATCTTGGTTGCTGAACGCGCAATCAATGAGGCACGTGTTGCTGAAATGAAAGCAGCTGAAGCGGCTGCGATCGCTGCTGCTACACCGGTTGTCGAAGAAGAAGCACCTGCGGCTGAAGAAGCACCTGCGGCTGAAGAGGCACCTGCTGCTGAGGAAGCACCTGCTGCTGAAGAAGCGCCTGCTGCTGAAGAAGCACCTGCTGCTGAAGAAGCACCTGCTGCTGAAGAAGCACCTGCTGCTGAAGAAGCACCTGCTGCTGAGGAAGCACCTGCTGCTGAAGAAGCACCTGCTGCTGAAGAAGCACCTGCTGCTGAGGAAGACGATAAAAAAGAAGACGCTTAATTGGCGACTTAACGATAATGCATTGAAAGGGCTGTACCGAAAGGATACAGCCCTTTTCTTTGCTAGCACATTCGAAGGACATGGAAATCAAGGACTGCTTTTTATTAGGTCTAATCACAAAGCCTCATGGATACAAAGGCGATGTGGTCTTGTTTGTCGATGCTGACGAACCCATTCAATACCGGGAACTGGATAGCATTTGGGTGCAAGAAGAAAGTGGATTGGTCCCCTATTTTTTTGACTCCCTCCGACCGCATGGAGATCGCTTTGTGGCGCACTTGGAGGGTGTCGACACCGAAGCCGCTGCGCAACGACTGGCTGGAAGCAAGGTCTTTCTTCCTGAGAAATTTCTTCCCGCTTTGGCGGATGACGCCTTTTACTTTCATGAAGCCATCGGCTGGACTTTGTTTGATGCCTTGACCAAGAAAACGGTCGGCAAGATTGTTCGTGTCCAAGATCACGGGGCGTATCCTATTTTAGAAGTGGATGCTGAAGGATTGGAAGTATTGGTTCCACTACCGGACCACATGCTCATGAAAGTGGATCGTGAGCGCGGGGTGCTCGAAATTGAATTGCCCGAAGGCCTTCTGGATGTGTACCTCAATCCCTCTGAAGAGGATGTTGATGGAAACACGGAGGAAGAAGACCCTGATTCTTTCTCATACTGAGCCGCTTGTTTTTCGAAGGTCCACCCTGCATAAACTCCATGCTCCGCTGTTGACAAATCCAATCAGATGAGCTCGTTGGCCTTCTTTCCAATTCTATGTTTGGAAGGAACCAATTCAATCATCCGCATGACAGTCAATGCTCCAGCTTCACATGTCGAAGTGTCTACCACGACAGTCAAAGCGACCAAAACATTTGTTTTGGACACGAGTGTTTTGCTCTTCGACCACAGCGCGTTGACTCGGTTTGAAGAGAATCGCGTCGCCATTCCCATTACCGTATTGGAGGAGCTCGACCAATTTAAAGTTGGAAACGAGACCAAAAATTTTGAAGCCCGAGAATGCATTCGCATCATCGACAGACTGAGCAAGGGCCACACCCTCCAAGATTGGATCGCTTTGGACAATGAAGTCGGCGGACAACTGCGAATCATTTTACAGCGTGACTCGGATGAAAGTGTAGCCAATACCGTATTTGGCTCACGCTCCAATGACCACCGCATTCTGGACGCTGCGCTCACATTGCAACGAGAGGACCCCGATACTACCGTGGTACTTGTATCCAAAGACATCAACCTGCGTCTCAAAGCGAAGGCCCTGGAGTTGCCCGCTGAGGATTACAAGACCGGTCAAATTCGGGATATCAAACTGCGTTACACCGGCCGCACGGTCATTGAGGGAGCCGACAGCAATGACATCCGTAAATTGTACGTCAACGGGACATCACGAAAGATTACCCTGCTGGATCCGCGACGTGAAAACAACCACTTCTACATTCTCCGCAACGGGTCGGCCAGCGCATTAGGCTTCTATAGCGAACTCGCGCGAACGATTCAGCGAATCGACAAGGACTACGCGTATGGTATCAAGCCAAAAAATGCAGAACAAGCCTTCGCATTGCATGCGATTTTAAACCCCAACATTTCACTGGTGACCATTTGCGGGGTTGCTGGGACCGGCAAGACGTTGCTCGCCTTGGCAGGTGCGTTAGAACAGCGCAACAAATTTGACCAGATCATTTTGGCCCGCCCCATTGTCGCTCTGTCCAATCGTGATTTGGGCTTCTTGCCCGGCGATGCCGAAGAGAAGGTCAATCCCTATATGCAACCGTTGTGGGACAACCTCAAGTTCATTCAATCTCAATTTGGAGAAAATGAGCGCAAACATCGCATCATTGATGAACTCAAAGAACAGGACAAGATTACCATTTGCCCCTTAGCATACATTCGTGGGAGATCGCTCAGCAATGCCATCTTCATCATCGATGAGGCGCAAAATCTAACTCCGCATGAGGTGAAAACCATCATTACGCGGGCTGGTGAGAATTGTAAAATCATCCTCACAGGAGATGTGCGACAGATTGATACGCCCTATTTGGATGAGCAGTCCAATGGCTTGAGCTATGTGATTGATCGGTTGCGTGGCAAGGACCTGTACTGTCATGTCACTCTGGAGAAAGGAGAACGCTCCGAGTTGGCCAACTTGGCCAACCAGCATCTGTAAGGGTATTCTCAACCATCCCAGGCGTCACCTCCGCATAATCCGGTGAGTCGACTGATCGCCTTCCTCTCCGTGAAAATGAACCACGTACACACCCGTAGCAGCTGGCAAATCAAATGACCAAGCCATTGCGCCTCGGACAATCGGTCCCGCAGACACACGCTGCCCTCCTGCATTGAATACTTCATAGACCGTCCCATTGAACCCCTGCGGGAATTCAACAAAGACACGGCCATCATCTGACGGATTTGGATACACCTTCCATGAAGATGCCATCAACGGATCTACTGATGTTGTAACCAACGATGTGGACATCTCTACAACCAACTCAGGAGCCGCGTAATCCCAATACATGGACTCAAATTCCGCAATGATATCCGTTTCAACTTCAAACATCGGTGCCACCCAACGCGGTGGCATCGCTTGGTACCACAGTCTTGCTGTGACGTTGCAATCTTCGCATCCATTCAGCGCTGGAACATCCAATGCATAATGCACCACATCGGCACCGGTTCCTTCTTCACCGGATTCCGAGCGATTGAAGTCTCCCGAAGCCATATCCCATTCAACATTCGCACCGACGACGAGCGTCGTATCGTATGCGGGATGGTCCGTTCGAAACCCGAGGGGTGGCAAACGGTTGTCCTTTAGCGTAATGGCAGCACGTTCCAACAAGTTGGTAGGCGTTCCGGTTACATCTGCGATTACAAATTCATAGATCTGAACTTGGGACGCGTCCGTGATCACATCATGGTGCGGCTGAAAGCTCTCGATCCCACCGTCATCTGCACCAACGATGTTCATGCCATCTTCAGCCAATTGGCCGGATTGCCACAGGATACCTCCCTGCCCATCTGTTACCTCCAGCTCCAGCCAAACACGTCGTGCCGGATATCCCGAAGGGAATTTATGTCCCGCTTTGTTTTCCAGCCTCACGAAGATATTCGCCTCTCCTGATGCCGGATCCACCTGTGCCTGGTCAAAGGTCATTTCGACACTTTGTTGTTGTAGCATCTCCAGCGTTCGATTTAACGTCGAATCAAACTGCGCCTCTGAAGCTGTGAGACCCAGCTCATCAATGTGATCACGCATCAAACGCAACATCGAGGTATTCGCACCAACGAGGTAATGCAAACCAAAAGGACTCCGTGGCTCCAGAAAAGCATAACCGCTTGAAATGATGACCGGATCGTCAATCTGCGGCATGTGACATCCTTGACACTCTTGTTGCAGATCATTCGACTCACCGTCAACGAAATCTGGCTCATAAATGCTATTGAGCCATTCATGGTAGGTGGCTTGCTCTATGTAATCCTGCCCGGTGGCCTCCCCTGTTAAATCAGCCGTCTGTGTAATGAGCGAATGACATCCTGCACACACTTCACTTTCCACACTATGCTGACCATAAAGAGGTTCATAACCGACATAGGTCGTCATCGGCAAACCATAGAGAACAGGTTCAGATTTACTTCCACCATAGGGACCATACAAGGTGTCTTCAACAAAATTGAGAATTCCGCTAAATTGATTGCCAATGTTTTCATCCGATTGCTGATGGCAGGCGTTGCACGACACCCCATCGAGCGCCAAACTATCCAACAACAACTCAGCCATGGAATAGAATTCTTGGCCGTCATGATGCGCTGCAAAATGACCCAACGGCGCATGGCAAGATGTGCACTTGTCTTCAAGTTCCAGTTGGTGCGAAGGGTTGATGGCGACCTCCTGGCTCACTTTGGCTTGCCAAAAAGGATCTTTCGCAGAGTTGGCCATCAACGTACTGCGCCAATCATCCGTAACATTCACATTCCAGCCATCAGGCATGGGGACTGCGGGGTACGTTTGACCAACGATACTCGCATAGTGATTCGCGTCGGTAGCGTGACACCCTGCACACTTACCACTGCCTGTAAACAAGCTATTCACCGTGTCAGGAAGACCTCCATAAGCCGAACGAAAGGTCGCAGAATGATAGGGGTTCCCCTCTTCATGCAAACGATCAGGCCTCTGAGCCCCGCTCATAAAGACCATAGCCCCGAAGGCAGCCACCAAAATTGTCCAGACTAACGATTTCATGTTTTCTTGCTGGCCCTAAAATACAGCCCTTCTGCCGAAAAGCGGATACATCGAGTACTTGTGGTAGGATGCAGGGTCTGAATGCCCCATCATTGCCCCATTTCGATTCAACACAACATCACTGAATTACCAAGTCTTTGATGATTTTACGGCCAATGTGTTCGTTGATGCGCTCCAAAACTTTGGTTTTGTTCATGAGCAGCTCCTCTTTAAGGGGCCCGCTGTTCAACGCGATCCACAATTGACCTCCCGCCTTCAGTCGTATGCTGCGGGTTTGCCGATCGACCATATTTCCAAAGCATGCTTTCCAAGCCAAAACAACATCCACCTCGTCGAGTTTACTCTGCATGCGATTGACTCGAATAAACTGTTCAATCGCTGCTTTTAGGGGTTTGGGATCTTGGGAGCTCACGTGTCCAAGTTAGGGGCAGTCGTTGACTCTTGCACAACCGCTTCTCCATTTTTCACTTCAAACACGCGAACATCAGCCCCCGTAGCGGCAAACAATTCGGGAATGCGACCGAGGTCCGTATCGGTGATGAAAACTTGACCAAAATCCACTGCCGTGACATGGGCCATCAAGGCCTGCACGCGTTTCTCATCAATTTTGTCAAAAATATCATCCAGCAATAAAATAGGCTGCACTCCCGTAGCCTCTTGGATGTGAGCACGCTGAGCCAGTCGCAACGCAATCAAAAACGATTTCTGCTGCCCTTGGGAACCAAATCGTTTGAGTGGATGGCCTGCCAATTCAAACCGAACATCGTCCTTGTGGATGCCCACTGTACTGCGGCGCAACCGCCGGTCATCTGACTGCGCATTGACCAAGTGCTGCTTAAAATCAACCTCCTCGTCATCCACGGCTGTGACATAAGACAGACCCACCCGCTCCGCTCCGCTCGTGATTTCTTGGTGAACAGCTTGAAAGACAGGCATGAATTTGGTTAAGAAAACCTCACGACGGCGACGAATGGCAACAGCTAGTGGCACCAACTGCGCATCCCATGGCTCTAACGCCACGGCATCCCATGTGCGGTTTTCAGCAAAATACCGAAGCAACATGTTCCGTTGGTTCAGCGCTTTGTTATAGTCCATAACCTGTTGGAGGTAAGGCCTGTCAAATTGAGAAATCACTGAATCGAGCCATTTCCTTCTAAAATCACTCCCTTCATGCACCAACGCTGCATCATCCGGGGCAATCATGACGGCAGGGAACCTTCCGATGTGATCAGCCATACGTTCGTAGGCCTTCTCATTGCGCCGAAATACTTTTTTGACCCCTCTTTCCACTCCACAGCTCACCTCTTCGCGTTGATCATGGCGAAAAAAACTGCCCTTAATCAACATGTGCGTCTCGTCATGCGTGATGTTTTGAGCATCAATTGGATTGAAATAGCTCTTGGTATGACATAGATAATGCACCGCGTCCAAAACGTTGGTTTTCCCACTCCCATTGTCCCCGAGCAAACAATTGACCTGTTTTCCGAACTCCAAGTCAGAGCCTGAATGGTTGCGAAAATGATGCAGATAAAGATCTTGAAGAAGCATGATGCGAATTTCACTATTTTTGCCCGGTCTTTATACAAAGATTTAGAACAAACGATTACAAGCGCCATGGCGAAGAAAAATCAGACCGATGAACCGAGTTTGCTGAATGTAGATGAGGTCTACACAAAAACAGAGCAATTCGTTGACAAGAACAGAAGTGCATTGACGTATGGCATAGGTGGATTGGCTGCGTTGATTTTGGGCGTTTTGGCCTATCAAAGCTTCATTGTAACCCCAGCTGAAAACGGCGCTGAAGAGGCAGCTTGGAAAGCTGAGTCGTATTTCGAAATGGATTCCTTGGACCTAGCCGCATACGGTGATGGTTATGAAGCCGGATTGGAAGAGATTATGACATCTGAAGAAGGCACCAGGGCTGGCACCCGTGCAGCGTACCGCATGGGCATCTTTCACCGGGATGCGGGCGCTTTTGACGAAGCCATTGCTGCATTTGAGCAAGTGGACTTTTCAGATCAGGTCATCCAAGTTTTGAGTTCTGGTAACATCGGTGATTGCTATGTCGAACTAGGAGATCTCAATGCGGCACTCACTCATTTTGAGAAAGCGGCATCGTTGGCCTCTTCTGGCTTGGCTGAGTCAGTTTTGACTCCAATGTTTCTATACAAAGCAGCGATTGTTCAAATCGAACTGGGTGAAAAATCGGATGCTCAAAAGAAGCTCAACCGCATTGTTGAGGATTATCCAAAGAGTCAGCAATTCACCACGGCCAAAGGCTTGGCGAGTACGTTGACAAAAAGCTAATTGATATGGCGACTGCAGGTAAGAACCTGAGCGTTTACGACAAGTCTAACTTGCCCAATGGTGCCCACTTCCGAGTGGGCATCGTTGTTTCCAAATGGAACGCAGAGATCACCCATGCACTGCGCGATGGAGCGTTGGAAGTCTTGTTTGCTGCTGGAGTGCCTCCGGAAAACTGTATCGTTCACGAAGTTCCAGGTGCTTTTGAGTTGCCATTAGCAACCAAATGGATGCTTGACAGCTCTCCTTCTGTGGATGCTGTGATTGCCATCGGATCTGTCATCCGCGGTGAAACAGCTCATTTTGATTTCGTCTGTGAGGCTGCATCAACTGGGATTTTACGCGCGGGCATGGACAGCGGAAGGCCCGCTATTTTCTGTGTTCTAACAGACGATACCATGGACCAATCGAAGGCGCGTTCTGGAGGCACTTTGGGCAACAAAGGAATTGAAGCGGCCATCGCTTGCCTCGATATGTTAACGCTGAAAAATCGTCTGTTTCCCTCGATGCCATGAAGGCTCATATGTTGGCTTTTTTTGATCGCATGCCTTTGCTGTGCATTCTTGTACTGGCCTTGCTGTTGCGACTTTCAGCTGTTTGGAATTCGACCGGTTACTTGATGCACGACGATCATTTCTTGGTTGTTGAGACCGGCGCTTCTTGGGCTGTTGGAGAAGACTACAACCAGTGGCTTCCAAAGGCCCAACGAGCATTGGGCATCGAGAATCCCGTTCCACACCAAGCCAACTTGGCCTACCCAGGCATCGTGTATGGTGTCTTCACTATTTTTCATGCAATTGGACTAGAAGACCCTGACTCTCAAATGATGTGGCTCCGTTTGCTTCATGCGCTTTACAGTCTACTCATTGTCTACTTTGGCTACCGCATTGTCCATCGCTTGTCCGACCGCCGCGCTGCGATCTGGAGTGGATTGGCCCTAGCCTCTCTCGCTCTACTTCCCAATCTAAGTGTGCGCCAATTGGTTGAAGTCATTTGCATCCCTCCTCTCATGTGGTCGACATGGATCATTGTACGGACAGACGTTGATCGCAGAACAGCCGCAACCTGGTTGGGAGCGGGTGTCGGCCTGGGATTGGCCACTGCCTTGCGCTATCAGTGTGGCATTTTCGGTTTGGGAATGGCCGCCGCAATCCTCTGGGAATCTCCATCGGATAAGCGATGGCGGGCTTTGCTGTCCATTGGTTTACTCGGAGTATCCTCCCTATTCATCTTTTCAATTGGACAAGCCCAAGACCTCTTCATTTGGGGACGTCCCTTCGCTCAATTGCAGGCCTACTTTGGCTACAATACGACCCACTCTGGTGAATACCCGCAAGGGACGTGGCATCAATACATCTGGACGCTTCTCGGATTGCTCATTCCGCCCTTTTCATTGGCATGGGTGTTTGGATATTTCCGCGTTACAAAGCGCCATGCCATGCTGGTGTTGCCCGCCTTGGCTTTCTTCATTTTTCACAGTTTTTTCCCGAACAAACAAGAACGGTTTATTCTGCCTGCTGTTCCTTTTGTCATCATGGCAGGAACCATGGGGTGGCTTGCATTTCGTGATGGATCCCGTTTTTGGAAGCGAAACCGCGTCTTGGAAAAGCGGATTCTGATTGGCAGCCTGGTGTTCAATGGGCTTATAGCGATCGGATTCACGTTCGTAGAAGGCAAAAAAGCCCGTGTAGAAGCCATGTTGACGCTGTATGAACAGCAAGACCTGGAGAATTTCTTAGCCGTACACGTGGACAGCCACGCCATGCCTCCTCAGTTTTATACTGGATCTTGGGAACGTTACTGGACCAGCGATGAGCAAACAGATATCGCCAACCACCGCCAGGTGATGTGCCGTTCAACGACGCGAGTCTTCCCCAATTACATCGTGTTCTTTGGGGATGTCCATCTGGGCGAAGCTGTTGAGCACTATCAGGATGTCTATCCTTCCATGCGGTATCTCAAACAAGCGGCTCCAGGAAAATGGGACCGGCTATTGGCTTGGCTCAATCCTGTCAATTCAGTTGAACGGGTTCTGATATACGAAATCGACTCTGCTTCCGAATGCGGTGAAATGTAGGCTCTACATGAACATCGCATGTGATTGCTCGCGGTCCCTCCTCACGTTGTAATTTCGCAGCATGTTTGGAACACCCTCCGCCTTCTTGAAGATGCAAGCATTTGGCTTTGCCGCTGCTTTCCTGTTGGTTTCATTGACAACCTGGTCACAGTATCCAGGTTACCAACAGGCTGCTGATTACACCATGACCATTGTGATGGACACCACGCTTCACCAGTACCATGGTGAAATGGAGGTGATCCTCGAAAACAACAGTCCAGACGCACTAGACCGTGCGTTCTTCCATTTGTTTTTCAACGCTTTTCAACCAGGAAGCATGATGGACATCCGTTCTCAGAGCATTGTTGATCCTGACTCAAGGGTTGGCAATCGGATTGGTGAACTTCCTAAAGAAGAATGGGGCTGGATTCGAGTTGAGAACCTTACAGTCAATGGGAAATCCGTTCAATTCAATCACGACGGAACATTGCTGGACATTGTGCTCAATGAGCCGATTCGATCAGGCAAGAAGGCCGCGTTTACAATGGAATGGAACGCACAAGTTCCCCGTCAAATTCGACGAAGCGGCTGGATGAACAAAGAGGGCATCGAATACTCCATGACCCAATGGTATCCCAAGTTGTGCGAATACGACCATGATGGCTGGCACACAGAGCCTTACATCGGACGGGAGTTTCATGGCATCTGGAGCGATTACGATGTCACAATTGATCTTCCTGCAGGCTATATCGTTGGAGGAACAGGTGTACTCAAAGGCTCTGAATCCGAATCGATTCGCACAGGAAATTGGCGCTTTACAGCTGAAAACGTGATTGATTTTGCCTGGGCCGCAGATCCCGATTACATCCACACCTCAGAGCAACTCGACGACGTTACCCTCCATTTTTACCACCAGGAGAATCCTGCTTTTGACGCCGCATGGGAAAAGCTTCCTGCATATGCTGCAAAGGCAATGGCCTTTTTAAACGAGCTCGTGGGCCCTTATCCGTATCCACAGTACACTGTGATTCAAGGTGGTGATGGAGGTATGGAGTATCCCATGGCGACACTCGTGACCGGGCAGCGAAGTGAACGCAGCTTGATTGGCGTCACCGTGCACGAAATGGCTCACTCGTGGTTTCAGGCCGTTCTTGCCACCAATGAAAGCTTATATGAATTCATGGACGAAGGCATGACCAGCTATGTCACCTCCCTTTGCATGAGTCATCTCTTCACGGAGGCAATGATCGGCAACAGCCCGCACCGATCCTCATATAGCAGCTACATCAATCAAGCGCTCAGCGGTAAAGAAGAAGCGCTCATTACCCATGCTGACCACTACCAAACCAACCGCGCATACGGAGTTGCAGCATACTCTAAAGGCGAGGTGTTGCTTGCGCAATTGTCAGCTGTAATGGGCGATGCAGCTCGAGATCAGGGCTTGAAAAACTATTTCACAGAGTGGGCATTCAAGCATCCAGGGCCGCATGATTTCAAACGTGTCATGGAAAAAGCAAGCGGATTGGATTTGGATTGGTACTTCCAATACTTCATGCATTCAACCCACCAAATTGACGCCTCCATTGACGCCGTTGCTGTGGGCAATGACACGCTTTCCATCACCATGGGCCGACCGGGAGCGATGCCGATGCCCGTGGATCTCTTGGTCACGTATGATGACGGATCCACTCAATCATTTCACATTCCATTGGTCATGATGCGGGGAAATCGACCATTAGAATCCAATGAGGTTTTGTTAGATGATTGGGCATGGACGCATCCAACCTATAGCTTCGAATGGCCGGTAACCCAAGGGATTGAAAGCATTGAAATTGATCCGCTTAGAAAAACAGCGGATGTCAATCGGAAGAACAATTCCGTGCGCTTTAACGCTCAAAAAACACAGCAGTTTTTACGCCATTGACCCATGTTTGAACACCTTATATTTCGCAGCGAAAAGCATTGGATGCCCTTTCTATTGATCTTCTTAGCCTTGGGTGTGCTGTTTGTTTTTAGCCCGATGCAATGGAGCACGAGTGATGGAATACCCATCACGCTTCAGTCCCTCTTAGTGGTTCTTGTCCCCATCCTTCTGGGGTGGAAACTGGGCGTTGTTGCCGTCATCATTTATTTGATTGCCGGAGGAATGGGCTTGCCTGTCTTTGCTTATGGCACCTCGGGATGGGAACGATTTACAGGGTCCACGGGAGGGTTTCTCATGGCCTTTCCACTCGCCGCCATTTTGGTTGGATGGGCCGCAGAACGCATTGATAAACAACGCGCTTTCATGGGAACCTTGGCCATATTGGCGGGGCAGTTGTTGATCTTAGCTCTGGGCCTCCTTTGGCAGAGAAGCATTGTTCCGATTGCCGAACCTGTTTGGGAAACACTCGAACGCCTCGGCCCTGGATTGCTGGTGAAGACCGCCTTTGGTGGACTCGCCGTGGTCACGATTAGCCGTATCATTCAACGAAACATCAAAGAAACACCCCCCTTAGAACCATGAAATCACCCCTTCTTTATTGCATTGGAGTCTTTGGAATTGCGGCATTCTTCTTTGCTGCAACCGGATGCCAAGAGCAACCGACTACACCTCACCGGAATCAAGCCATTTTGGACATGAAAAGAGCCACAGACCATCACAGTTATAGCAAACCTGAAGAAGCAGTTGTTACGCACTTGGATTGGGATGCCGCTGTGGACTTCAACACCCGCATCATCTCAGCAACCGCTACCTATGCCATCCAAACAAGTGAAAGTGCGCAACGCATCTTGTTCGATGCTGTAGACCTCAGCATCCTCGAAGTAACTGTCGACGGGAGTGCCGTTGAATGGGAATTGGGACCATCACAAGACTTTATTGGTCAACCCCTCAGCATCCCCGTTTCTGCATCGAGCCAAACAGTGAGTATTCGCTATGAAAGTTCGCCCGATGCGGGCGCATTGCTTTGGGTTGAAGGCGAACAGCCCTTCTTATTCACTCAAAGTCAGGCCATCTTGGCGAGAACATGGATTCCATGCCAAGATTCACCGGGCATCCGATTTACGTACAATGCTCATGTGCAAGTCCCCATTGGTACGATGGCCATGATGAGCGCCACAAATCCAACGGAACAAAGTGCAGATGGTCACTATGACTTCCAAATGGTACAGCCCATCCCATCGTATCTCTTGGCGCTGGCCGTTGGAAACGTCGAGTTCCGATCGGTTGGACCGCACACCGGGGTGTATGCTGTACCTGAGTTGATCGATGCGGCAGCGTATGAGTTCGCCGAAATGGAACAGCTTTTGGTAGCAGCGGAAAACCTGTATGGTCCTTACGCTTGGGAACGGTATGACTTGCTCGTGCTCCCTCCTGCGTTCCCCTTCGGCGGTATGGAAAACCCGCGACTGACGTTTGCTACACCAACCATCATCGCTGGAGACCGAAGTCTCGTTGCTCTGGTTGCCCATGAGTTGGCTCATAGCTGGAGCGGCAATCTGGTTACGAATTCAACTTGGGATGATTTTTGGCTCAACGAAGGATTTACAGTTTACTTCGAGCAACGCATTATGGAATCGGTTTATGGAGCCGAAATTTCAGAGATGCTAGCGACGCTGAGTTACCAGGGCCTCGCGGACGAAGTGGATGAAATCATGGACACCAATCCTGATGACACACACTTGAAGTTGCATTTGCAAAATCGCAACCCGGATGAAGGCATGACAGCCATTGCATATGACAAAGGGTATTTCTTCCTTCGTTTATTGGAAAAGACAGTCGGCCGAGAAGCTTTTGATGCCTTTTTGAAGAATTACTTCGAAAGCAATGCATTCACCGTTATGGACACGGAGCGTTTCATTGACTACTTGAAAACGAATCTTCTGGACACAACTGAACTTCTGGCTGCAGTTGATTTGGAAGCGTGGATCTATGGCGCTGGCTTACCGGAAAACTGTCCGAAAGTCCGCTCCGAGCGAATCGAACAAGTAGATGCTACGCTCATCGCATGGACCAACGGCGAATTGTCAACTGCTGATTTGCCTTGGAATGATTGGGTCTATCAAGAACGCTACCGCTTTCTTTCCAATTTGGATGATGCCATCTCATCCGATCGCCTCGCTGACTTAGATGCCGTTTACGGCATGACGCAAACTGGCAACAACGAAATCCTGTTCGCTTGGCTTGAACAAGCGGTAAGAAGCCAATACACCCCTGCATATGAACGCTTGGAGTCTTTCCTAGTGCAGATAGGCCGGCGCAAGTTTCTAACGCCTCTGTACCGCGCTATGCTCGAAACCGATCAGGGCGATTTAGCCCTTTCCATCTACACCAAAGCGCGACCAAATTATCACAGTGTCGCTACGGGGACAATGGATGAGTTGCTCGGAGTGGAATGAGACGATCGTGACACCTTGGAACACAAAAAAGCCCTGGCGTCTGCCGGGGCTTTTTTTATCGCTCAAAGTCTGCAGATTAGGCAGACTATAAGACATTCTCTATCGCGTCACCATCACCGAACCGGTCACTTCTTGACGATCGGCAGTTGAACTCATAGCGTATACCACAACCCGGTAGTAATAAATACCATCAGGAGCGTAATGCTCAGATTCAGGACCAGCTGGACCATACCATGGTTCTTGGAGATCGTAGGTTTCAAAGACCTTATTTCCCCAGCGATTGAAAATCTGCATGGTAAATCGATCTGGATCGATGTCCGTTCCTTGCACAAAGAATGCATCATTGATGCCATCGTTGTTCGGAGTGAAAGAGGTTGGGATATACAGCGCGAACAGGTCCTGAATTTCAATGACACGTGTGATTTGACTCGTGCATCCATTCTCATCTGTCACCACTAACGTCACAGGATAATCTCCACCAACGTCGATTGGGAAGACAAATTCAGGATCTGAAAGCATCGAACCACCAAGGTTCTGAATACTATCAAAAAGCCAATACCAATCAACAACGTTGTTGCTATTCACGGACTCAAATTCAATGCGCGTATCCGGAACACGTGTCGGCTGCGGTGTTGCCGTAAACCCAACGGAAGGTGGCGGATAGACTTGCAAATAGCCCGGCTGAAAATTGGTGTATTCACAACCAATTAGAGAGGTGATGTTGTACGTGACATCATATCCACCAGGACTTGGATACACATGTACGGGACTTGTTTCAGCACTCAATTCTCCGTCTCCGAAGAACCATTCGTGCTGTGAGATCAACGCGCCATCCACCAAACTCTCAAGTTGGAAAATTCCGGGAATGCATGCACGTGTCGTGTCTGAAGTAAAGTCCGCAGGAATCGGTGTTTCAATCACCACTTCGATGCATTCTGTTATAGACGGTGTTTCGCAATTGTCGGAAAGTGTGAGGCAGTAGCTTCCCGTTGACGCGGGGTAATCAACAATTTCAAAATCATTGCTTCCCACCGCTACATTTTGCCAGGTCCAATTGAACCCATACCCCGCACCACTCCCCCCTTCGAAGACAGCTGCTTCTACTTCTGCAAAAGCTCCTCCACAAATCAGAGCAGTAGCATCAAGTTGAACGGAAAGTGAATCATATACCTGAACGGTAACCGTTTGCGGCACGGATGTACAGCCATTCGGGGCTGTGGCAAACATCTCGTAATCGGTATCAATAACCGGTGAAACAAGTTGATCGTAACCGGTTCCCAAACCATTGTCCCAAGAGTATACCCAAGTCTCACCGGGGTCCATATCACTGGATACTTCCAAGTTGACTGAACCATTGATGCAAATGATGGGATTCACCGTTACATCAAAATCCATTGGAACCGGAGCACTCAATATAATTTCCACAGCATAGAGGCACCCCCCTGAATCGCTCAATTCTAAGTCATACGTGCCTTCATCCAGGTCGTTGAACACATCGAGCCCACCGTTGGAAGTAATCGTCTCAACCAATGACCCATTTTCAGAGAGCACCAAGGTCCAAGGACCATCCGATGGCGGCTCTGAAATGGTCACCGAAACAGATCCGTCCGTGACCAAACACGTTGGATTCGAAGATGCGACCTCATAATCAAAACCAGGCAAAACGCTCACCACATCCTCGGTGCCACAATTGGGCATTCCAATCGGCTCTACCAACAAGGTGTATTCTATCGGCACTCCATCAAAATCCAAGACCGTAGGAGTCGCACTTGTTGGATCATCCAAATAGGTTGGGGGATCCCAACTCCAGAGGTATCCGCATTCTACCTGACCACCGCAAGAGGCGCACCATACAGATTCAACCATCCCTCCAGAAGCACATGAATTGCCTCCATCAGAAACATACACCACCGTCAAGCATCCGTCCGCATTCGTCGCCGTGTACGTCAAATCAGATAAGTCACCCCCTATCGTTGCAATGAGAGGAGCGGCATCTGAATCTCCATCATAAATATTGACAGCGTCCCAAAAATCCTCAACCATTCCAGAACTAAAATCCACCGTCATCATCGTTCCATCACCGGGAGTGTCAGGGCAGTAAGTAAAGACATCGTACGCATTGTTACCGTAACAATAATTCACGGTGCCTTCATCGTTTGAGCAAGGAGAATCCCCTCCTCCAACAAATGCTCCCTCGAGCTGCACCGGGTCTTGGCAGAAAATCAAGTCTGCACCCGCTGTGACTGAGTTTTCCAATCCCGGGACAACCTCGATATTCACAATCGTATCCCACGAACAACTGAAGTTATTCGTTACCGTATAAGTAAATGGATAGGAACCTGGAACGTCAAACATCAAGTCAACATAGTCTGCGACACCGTCAATGGCTTCCACTCCGTAGTCAGCGGTCGAAACTTGCCAATAGCTAGAGTCCATATCCGCACCAATCGTTGGTGTGAATGTCGTAACACCTGGCACAATCGCCGGGTTGAAATCAATTCCCCACTCAAACAAGAATCCGTTATCTGCGGCCCATTGATCCAAGATATTGAATTCCCAAATGCCATTCAAAGGACACCCTACAAGATCGCAGATATCACCACATGTCCCATAGAGTCCAGCCGGCACAGCATTGAAACCATCTAAATTCGGGTTGTCGGGATCATCCAAAATGTATTCCCCTTCCGTGCTCCATGTATACTCATATCCAACTCCTGGTGTAGGCGTTCCTCCACCATCTCCATATACAGGTTCTCCCAAGTCGTTCCCTCCCAAGTCAGGATTGTTGCAACCAGAAGGGTCCACCCCTCCTGAAGCTCCGTTGTCCATGATCAGCACTTCTGTGCCATCTGGACACGTGATCCACATCGTCAAGTCACCAATGAACGAGTGTTCAATGATTGCCGAAAAAGACATCAGATCATCGCAGTCTTCAAGCACCTGGTCCGGATCAAAAAAGTCGATGAACAGTTCTGAAGTAAAGGGGATTCCTGTCGCGTCAGGCAACGGTTCTGATTCTGACACAGCCAATGGAGGCAACGCCGTCCAGGTAATGCTCTGTACTGGGTTTCCATCCAAATAACCTGGTGAGCCCGTACACAGAGGAGATGTGAACGAAGCGTTAAAAATAGGAATGGTCGAAACCAGGACCTGATACGGTTCTAAATTGACACTGTTGCACTGGTTTTCATCCTCAACGACCAGAGTCACCAAGTATTCTCCTGGCTCTTCATAATTGTGAGAAGCCAGCGGGCTTGTTGTCGTTTCCACAATTCCATCGCCCCAATTCCAAATCCAATCAGCCAAAGGCACGCCATCCGCAGAAGAAGCGCTTCCATCAAATGAAACATCTTGAAACGGACAAACCCCAACACTTGGGTTGATGTTATCAAAAGGTTCTGGGTCCACCATCTCAAAGGCAGAAGCTGGATACGTACACGGTGTTACGCAAGAAATGTCCGCGGCCCATCCAATGTCCCCTCCGGAAGCACCGTTGTTGCAAACAAATTGAAACGTCAAACAGCCCGTTGGATTATTGATCGACGCGGTGATTGTCATGTCCTCAAACAAGTTTCCCGAACCCGCACCCACCATGGGCGCGCCCGTTGTTTCCCCATCAAAAACATACAACACATCATTGTTGTTGGGATTGGCATTCGTCTGAACATCAAACCCTAAAAAGTTCACCGATACCGCTGTTCCCGGCACGTCTGGACACAACGTAAGAATATAATCATTGTCGGTATATGGACCTCCATCACCATCAGCACCAACCTGATCGTCATAAAAAATATCGCCACAAGTCGTAACCGTTCCTCCATCGGAAATCATGACTTGAGAATGCACTACCTGCCCCGCCATCGCTAGCACTAACCCGAATAAAAGTGACTTCAATCGCAATTGAAATGACGCCTTCGAAAACAACAACTCGAATGTATTCATGAGGTAATTTTAATGTTCAAGCATACCAAAAGTATAACCTAAACACCCACATATTGGTTGCACAACTTGCAGACTATTAACCAAGAGTTCCGCATAAAGCAACAATGACCAAATTTAAAGAGGAAATTCAACCATCGATCCGAACAACATCGGAGTACATGCGCTTGGAACCGTTGCGGTTCGTCTGCTCTAGATTCCAAAAATAGCGTGCTCCTAAGCGAGCCTTTCCGCCTCCAATTAATTCACCCTTCCAAGGCTTATCAACCGCATTCGTTTCGAAAACCAATTCGCCGGCACTATTGAATACTGTGAACAGCCAAGGAGCAAAAACATCATTTGCAGCTTCAGGTAAAAACGTATCATACCTCCCATCTCCATTTGGAGAAAAAATCGACGGAGCTCCTGCATCATGGCGGTCACCAATTTCAATGCTCCCCATGGCGACATCTTGGCATCCGTAGGCATTGCTTACGACTAAATTGACTGGATATGCTCCCGGTTCACGGATGGTGATGCGTGAGCCGTTCAACCCCTGATCTGTCATCACCCAAGTGGAACTACTGGCTCTTTCAGTGGCATCTACCAACTGAACTTCCACCCCATTGCCCTTGTTCAAACCAAATTCCCAATCCATCGAAGCCTCCGGTTTCGGCCGCACTACAATCATATCTTCAATCGATTTAGTTCGAATAAAGCCATTGTCATGCGATCGCACAGAGACCGTAATGTCATACGAACCAGGACGATCAAAAACATGGGAGGGAGTTCGTTCTTGCGAGAACGCACCGTCACCAAAATTCCAAAGAATAGATCCGCTATCCATAAACTCTTCCAACGCAAAATCCACTTCAGTCCCTTCGCATGCTTCCTTTACAGAACTCACGAGTGTCACGGAATTCACTTCTTCATTCAGTTCCTCGACGACCAAGGTCGTTACAGGTGAAGCACCAGTGGGTTCAATGACATTCAAATCTTCTTCTGCCACGAGATGAACTCGCGTTACTTCAACCACATCTTCCGTGGCGTCCAACTCAACACCAGACATCTTCACAGAATTAGAGGTTCGCGCCGAAATATCTGGAAAGATCAACCGTGCGTGGCTTCCTGACACAGGAGCTTCAGGGTCCATCTTCATGCCTGACTCCCACCCCAAATCATTGTTAAAGCGCGTAATGTGTTCCGTCGGCAATCCGTCGTCTTCAACCTCATTGATGACCACGGTCGTAACCTGCCCTCCTGTATCCACGGTGGATTCCGAAATGAGCGGATAGGCCATCCACAAAGTCAAACCAGCGGCAACAGCCGTTGCGCCGATAGCAAATCGTTCAGCAGAGCGAACGCGTTTGACCATGTCCACATCTTGAACAGTGCCTTGAGCATCTAACTGTTGTTCCAGGTCACTCCATTGGCCTTGAACCTCAGGTTCAAAGCCTTCAAAGGCCTCAGTCATTCTATCTTCAATTCTACTCTTTATCATTCGTCATTCTATCCATTAGAAACTCGACTCTTCATTAAGATACTCCGCATATTTCTACGCGCTTTAGCCAAATTTGACTTCGAGCTACCTACAGAAATCTCCAGTTGACTGGCAATTTCTTGGTGGCCCATATTTTCAAAAACAGCCAAATTAAATACGGTTCGGTACACTGGAGACAAGTGTTCCATTGCCTCCAAAACATCATGCACCGTAAAGTCCAACTCCGTGTCATCTTCTTCAATGACAACTTCATTGGCCAATAAATCCATCGCGTTTTCATCTGCCAGAATCCATCCGGAAGCTTTATTTCGACGGATCGCATCAATGGCTGTATTCACCATAATGCGCCGCATCCAACCTTCAAAAGAACCTTTCGAAGTGTACCCTTCAATGTTGTTAAACACCTTGAGATACCCCTCTTGCACAATGTCCTGAGCAGCATCTTGGTCCGATGCGTAACGGAGACATATCCCGAACATCAACCGGTAGTACCGGTCAAACAACCATTTTTGGGAAGAGCGATTTTGCCGCTTGCATCCTTCAATGTGATTTCGGAGTTCTGTCTCAGACATGGCTTTCGCCGTAGTTATAACGTGAAGCACAAACGAGGGTTGCCTGTGCGACGTCAATTTATAACCAAACCATTGAATTGCAAATATTCAATCTACGCCCTTTATCGAGTGGATGATTTTGATTGCTGTTTGCAATTGCACGCGAACTAACTTTGTTCCATGCGAGTAGTGGTCGGACTATCTGGTGGTGTTGATTCTAGCGTGGCAGCCTACTTGTTGCAAAAGCAAGGACATGAGGTCATTGGACTTTTCATGCGCAATTGGCACGATGAATCGGTGATCATAGACAACGCTTGTCCTTGGATCGATGATGCCAACGATGCAGTCCTCGTAGCGGAGCACCTGGGAATCCCGTTTCAAGTGCTCGACCTCAGCGACGCGTATCGCGAGCGCATTGTCAATTACATGTTTGATGAGTACGCAGCCGGACGGACTCCAAATCCAGACATCTTATGCAACCGGGAAATTAAATTTGACTTGTTCCTCGATGCAGCCAAAAGCATCGGTGCAGAGGCTGTGGCTACCGGACATTATTGCCAAAAGGACACGGTCAATACTCCGAAAGGCGAAACCCATCGATTGATTGCGGGCGCAGACCCGAACAAGGATCAGAGTTATTTTTTATGCCAGTTGAATCAAGCCCAACTTGAGCAAGCCTTGTTCCCCATTGGTCACATGCTCAAGCCCGATGTTCGGGCACTCGCTGAAGAAATTGGATTGCCAACCGCGCAGAAAAAGGACAGTCAGGGCCTTTGTTTCATTGGAAAGGTCCGCCTTCCTGAGTTTTTACAGCAGCAACTAGAGGTCAAGCCTGGCGATATCATTGAAATCGAGGAGAGTCACCCCATGTTTGCTGAGCGGCAAGTGCTAAGCGCTGATTCCCCAAAAATGGATGCGCACGCGTATGCGTTCAGTCCCGATCAAGGCCAAGTGGTCGGACGCCACCAAGGCGCTCATTTCTTTACCGTTGGTCAGCGAAAAGGGCTTCAAGTCGGCGGCAAAGCAGACCCTTTATTTGTGCTTGCTAAGGACGTTGTCACCAACCATTTGTACGTCGGTCAAAGCGCCGAGCACCCTGGTCTGAACCGCAAGGCCCTCTTCATGCAGGAAGATGAGGTGCATTGGATACGGGAAGATCTCGCTATGGAAGTCGGAAGTCGACAGTCCAGCTGGTCTTTCCGGTTTCGGTACCGACAACCCTTGCAGCAGGGAACCATCATACGGTCCGAAGAAGGCTACTACATCGAATTTGAACTTTCTCAGGCAGGTATCGCCGCAGGACAATTCGCAGCATGGTACGATGGCGACGAGTGCATCGGTTCTGGCGTGATTTCCGATTAACGGTTTGCTTCAGCTAATCCTCAGCTGAAGCGGTCGTTTGTATTTTAACATATTGGTCATCAACCTTTTCAATATATTTGGAGTTACTACTCAAATAGATACCATGCGCTCGATACTGTTCATTTTTGCAATACTCCTTTGGCAACTCCCTGCGGTAGGCCAGGATGATTGTCTCTTTTCTACCGAAATCCAAGTAACCACTTCCAATTGGGGGGCTGAAATCTCTTGGGATGTATCGGACTTTGATGGAAACATCCTCATCGAAGGAAGTGATTATGAGAATGACGAGACATATCTAGCGAGCATCTGCTTGGATTCGACATGCTACGTATTGAATATGTATGACTCGTTTGGGGACGGATGGAATGGAGCATCGATCAGCTTCAATCTGCCTGAACTTGGATTAATGATTGGCGAATTCACGCTAGAATCAGGAAATACAAGCAGCGTGGTCTTGCCATGGTGGAATGATTGTGGAGAGCCCATTGACGGATCCGTCGTAGGATGCACAGATCCCTTTGCGAGCAACTACAACCCCCTTGCTACGATAGATGATGGAACATGCAGCTATGTATTTGATTGCGATTGTGATAACGAGCTGGACATCCCGGTTTGCGCGCTTGACCTTTCGACGGGAGCGTTCATGGTGTTTGATAACCTTTGCCTCGCCAACTGTGTCGGAGCCATCATTCTAAGTGACGGTGACTGCAGTGAATTTGAAGCTGCAGGTTGCACGGATCCATTGGCCAGCAATTACAATGCTGCAGCAACAGAAGATGATGGCAGTTGCACGTATGCTTGTGAGGACTCGGTAGCCGCAGGCCTGCTATACCTCTGCACCTTTAGTGAAGGTCAGAATGTGGCCTTAACCATTGCGAATGCTGACGGAACCATTCTTTACGAAGGAAATGACTTCAATAATTTCGCCATCGTTTACCAGGATGTATGTCTCGACGACGGGTGTTATACCGCCACATTGACCAATGTTGCTGGTGACAACAGCTGGTATGGAGGGTATTTCTACATCAACAGTGGAGGAGCTCAAATCGTTTATGCCACTTTGCCCGATAACACAAACGAATGGAGCTTTGACTTCAGTGTAGACGGTACTTGTGGTGATGTGTTCGGCTGCACCGATGAAGACGCCATGAACTACAATCCGCTTGCTACCGTGGATGACGGCAGTTGCATGGCGCCATGTGTTTGTGACGATGTGTATGAACCGGTTTGCGGTTACGATTACTACACAGGAGAAATGATCACCTTCAATAACATGTGTGAATTGGCCTGCAGCGGGGCTTATTTTTATTGGGAAGGTGATTGTTCTGATCAACCCGTATACGGCTGCATGGATGAAGATGCGTTGAACTTTAACCCGGAAGCCACCATTGACTCGGGATGTTATTACCAACCCGTTTGCGCGAACAGCGAAATTCTAGAATTGATTATTGAACCGTTATACAACGATTCTCTTTTTGGACAAGGAATTGGCAGTGATCCTTACCCTAGCGCTTCTTTCAGTATCGTTTTAGACAACGGAACTCCTTGGTATGCAACGGCGCAATATCTGAATGACGCAAATCAGTGGGTCTATCTAGGCTGCATCGAAGACGGGTGTTACAATTTTACCGTTTACAGCAACAACTGGACCGGCGAAGCGGGAAGCATCCTCGCCAATTGGGGGGACAACAGCGAGACTTTTGCAGTCGAAGTCAACGATTACACAGCGACGTATCCCCTGGCCATAAACACCGAAGGATGTGAAGTGACCATCCCGGGCTGTACCGATCCAGAAGCCCAGAACTACAACCCAATAGCGACTTCCGACAACGGATCGTGCTACTATCCCTTTGTCTGTGATGATGGTATCGAAGCCTCCCTATATGTCTGCACATTCAGCAACGGATCGGATGTCGCATTGACCATTACTGATGATGCTGGAAACGTCGTTTATGATCAACAAGGCTATAGCGATTTTGCCATAGTTTACATCGACTTGTGCCTTGACCCTTCTGCATGCTACACGGCCACCATGAGTAACATCGGCAACAACACAGGCTGGGGAAATGGATATTTCTATGTTAACAGCTTGGGCATGCAGTTGGTCTATGACACCCTCGAGGACACCGCATCAACGGAACTCGTTCAATTTTCATTGGATGGCAATTGCGGTGACCTCCTTGGTTGCACGGATGAAAACGCAGCCAATTATGACCCCAATGCGACCGTTGATGACGGCAGTTGTTTTGAAGAAGTCGATTGCGACGGTCTGATCACGGTATCCGTGTTACTCAATGAAGTCATTTGGGTTGAGGAGGTCAGTTGGTATTTCATGGATGAAAACGGTCAATCTTGGCTCCCCGGTTCTGGCTTGGAATCCCTTGGAGATTCCCTTTCGACGGGCTGCTTAGCGGCTGGCTGCTATGATTTGGTTCTTGAGGATTCGTTTGGAGATGGCTGGAACGGAAATACTCTAACGGTACTTTGGCAGAATAACACGGAGACTTTCACCATTGAAACAGGGGGTCTTCAAACGTTCACCATCGGCATCGACGCTGATTGCAATGACCAGCCCGATGCCATCGTAGGGTGCATGGATTCTGGCGCAATCAACTACAATCCAGCGGCTTCTGAGGATGACGGGTCGTGTGAATTCACTTTTTGCCCAACCAATGAAGTAACGTTTGTTACCGTGACGCCATCTACCGGGCTAGGCATGGGCTGGTACCTGAGCAACTCGGAAGACTCCATCCCTGCTGTAGGAGGAAGTTCTTTCGCTGCTAATTCAAGTCAAACACAAACAGCTTGCCTTACCAACGGTTGCTATGACATCACCTTGTTTGCCAGTGATGTAAATGGCTGGGATGGAGGCTGGCTCGAGGTTTGGATGAATGGGGAATTGATGGAAACGGCCTCGATGAATTCAGGATGGACCTCCAGCATGGTTTTCGGACTTGGAACCGATTGCGAAGGAGAAGGTGGTGACCCCGGAACGGGCGGCTCACCCTTTAGCTTCCCCGACCCTATCAGCTTTGCTCCATACCCGAATCCAACCGAAGAAATCGTGAACATCAACGGTTCCGGTTTTGACGCTCATTTGCCAATCAGTATTGATTTATTTGACATCACGGGAAAGGCCGTGTTTAGCCGAACGTTCATTCCCTTTGATGACGCCTCTGGATGGGCTTTCAATGTCAGTGGATGGGCAAGCGGTCTATACCAAATCGTGGGAACCCAGGGCAAACAGCAAGCAGCTGGAAGATTCTTAGTGCACTAACCGATAGTGAAATCTCTTGGTAGGCCGGGTCAACTTTCAGGGTTGGTCCGGCCTATTTTTGTATGGACTTGATACTCTCTTCGGGAAGCGTCTGTGCGGGATGTCATTTCGGCCAAGAAGCCGGTGAGGAAGAACTGCAACCCCATGACCATGCCAATCAATGCCAGATAAAACTCAGAGAGCTCTGTAATGTTCCGTGCATGCAGTCCTTGGTACATGGCCCACAGTTTGTTCCCGCCGATGAGACCAAATCCGATCAGACTCAAGGAGAACAGCAGCACGCCCAAAGCCCCAAAAAAGTGCATGGGCTTTCTCGAAAAACGCGACATGAATCCAATGGTCATCAAATCCAAAAAGCCATTCATAAACCGCTCCATGCCAAATTTGGTCGTCCCATATTTTCGGCTTTGATGCTGAACTACTTGCTCTCCAATGCGATTGAAACCAGCATCTTTGGCCAGGATCGGGATGTAACGATGCATTTCGCCTTGGACTTCAATGGCCTTTACGACTTCCAATCGATAGGCCTTCAATCCGCAATTAAAATCATGCAGGGAAATGCCACTGACCCAGCGTGTAGCCGCATTGTAAAGTCGGGTTGGAATGGTCTTGGACAGCGGGTCATGGCGTTTCTTCTTCCACCCACTCACCAGGTCATAACCTTCCTCCAAAATCAATCGTTCCATGCCCGGAATTTCTTCAGGGGAATCCTGTAAGTCCGCATCGAGCGTTACGACAATACGACCTCGAGCTGCCTCGAATCCTTTCTGTAGACCGGCACTCTTTCCATAGTTCCGGGAAAAGCGAATGCCCACGACACGCTCAGGGTCGGCGGCATGCAATTGCTCGATGATTTCCCAGGAATTGTCCTTGCTCCCATCATCCACAAAAATGACTTCATAGGCACGCTCTGCTAAGACCCGATCGATCCATACTTTGAGTTCAACAAGACTCTCAGACTCATTGAACAACGGGACGACCAAACTCAGGTCTATCGATTCTTGTAACGTAGTCATTGATTCAATCTTTTTTTGAGAGCTGAAGATTTATTGAATCGAATGTGGGGATGGTCGCTTAAAAATAGCGCCCACGATCGCCGCGACAAGAAGCCAGAACAACATGCCTATTGCCCACATAAGCAACTGTCCCGTGGGGCCCAGCATCCAACGTGTTTGGTCCTCTACTTCCTGCATCGCTCCGTCATCCATGGCAAATGCAAAAGACCCCATTTCCTTTTCGATGTTGACCAACGTGGCTTCATGCAGATGATCGATCAATTGACCATCAAAAACCCCCATAATCACCATGAACAGAACGCCAATCAGTGAAGCGATCCCTCCGGCTAACCACGCTTGCCCGACAGCACGTCCATAGGTCAACGAACCTTCTTCTTTTCGAATTGCGATACACGCCAGTACCATCGCCACAACAACCAAAATAAAGCGTCCCGCGCCTAGCCAAGAACCCAGTAACATTTCCACTCCCATCAGATAGGCGATCAATTGGAGAAGAACTATCAGCCCTCCTGCTGCCGCACCCTGTTGCAGGGTCAAAGAATTCAAATTCATGGCCGCAAGGTAGCACACCCATCAATTTGATGGTATCTTTGCACGGGGCAAGTCTCTTACGACTAGCTCCCGTCAACTCCCCCAGGGCCGGAAGGCAGCAAGGGTAGACGGTTGTAGCGGTGCGATAGGAATCGCTTGCCCCACTTTTCTTTTCTTGCATTCCCATTGGGGTTGCTTCCGGAATTGAACCCCATGCTTGATGAAGACACCCATTCAGTCCATACGAAAAGTACTCGTAGCTAATCGTGGAGAGATTGCTTTGCGTATCATGAAGACTGCCCGCGAGATGGGCATAACAACGGTAGCTGTCTATTCAGAAGCCGACTCAGACTCCCCCTTTGCTCGGTTCGCAGACGAAGCTGTTTGCATCGGCCCTCCACCCTCTTCTGAAAGTTATCTACTCGGAGACCGGATCATCGAGGTCGCTTTGGAATTGGGAGTAGACGCGATTCATCCCGGATATGGGTTTCTTTCTGAAAACCCGGAGTTCTCGAAAAACGTCCGAAACGCAGGAATGATTTTCATTGGGCCATCGGAACGGGCCATGATGACGATGGGCTCCAAATTGGCCGCGAAAGAAAATGTTAAGCCATTTGATGTACCGTTGGTTCCGGGCACAGACTTTCCAGTTCATACGGTGGAACAAGCATTGGAAGTCGCTCCGACCATCGGATTCCCCTTGTTGATTAAAGCAAGCGCCGGTGGCGGAGGAAAAGGGATGCGCATCGTGCATTCACTTGAAGAATTGCCATCGCACTTTGAACGTGCGGTATCTGAAGCGATCAATTCCTTCGGAGATGGCGCTGTCTTTCTCGAACGATTTGTCACTTCTCCTCGTCACATTGAGATCCAGGTTCTTGCGGACATGTACGGCACCGTTGTGCATCTATTTGATCGGGAATGCAGCATCCAACGCAGGCATCAGAAAGTGATTGAAGAAGCTCCCTCGTCCGTTTTGAATGCCGCTTTACGTGCGAAAATGGGAGCAGCGGCCATTGAAGTGGCTCGCAGCTGTGATTATGTTGGTGCTGGGACTGTCGAGTTTTTATTGGATGCTGAGAAGCGTTTTTATTTTCTCGAGATGAATACCCGTCTGCAGGTGGAACACCCCGTCACAGAGTGCATCACAGGAATCGACCTCGTGTATGAACAAATCCGGATCGCTGAAGGCCATCCCCTCTCCTTTTCTCAAGAGGACTTGGAAATTCGAGGACACGCCATTGAAGTCCGGGTGTATGCCGAAAATGCTGCCGCGGGCTTCTTGCCAGACACCGGAGTTTTGAGTCGATATGTCCCTCCTACAGGACCAGGAATCCGTGTGGATGACGGCGTTGAAGAAGGGCAAGAAGTTTCCATTTACTACGACCCCATGCTGTCCAAATTGGTCGTTCATGGGCCTACCCGAGAAGCGGCGATTGAGCGCTGCATTCAAGCAATCGATGATTACGAAATAACAGGGGTCGCCACGACTTTACAATTTGGTCGCTTTGCCATCAATCACCCGGCATTCCGAAGCGGGGATTTTGACACGCAGTTCGTGGACACGCATTTCACTCCAGAACAATTGCATCGAGAGGTCCGCTGCTCTGATTCTGAACTGGCCGCATTGACCGTTGGGCTCATCCATCAGCAACGACCGAAAGCGCTTAAGCCGAGCTCCCAAACCGCCCCTTCCAAATGGAAGGAACGCCGTTTTGACTAGAGCAGGTTCTTAGGGAAGTGCTTCGCGCCCCAGGTTTCCAACCCCTTCGAAGCAACAAAGGGCCAGCGGATCGCATTGCCCGCAGGCAAACTGTTTGCTTCCGGATCAATCACGTGAACTGGAACATGCTCAGCCGCTTGAAAGGCGAGGTGCGCCGCTGGATACACTTGCAATGAGGTCCCAATCACCAAAACACAATCCGCTGCTTGAACCAATTCGATGGATGCATCCATCGCCGGCACGTCCTCACCGAACCACACAATGTCCGGGCGTACTGGAAACCCCTTTGCACACCGATCCGTTGATTTCATCTCCCACTCCCGCATGGCAAATGCCTCGGCACCTGGCCCCGTGCTTCGGGCATTGATGAGCTTACCATGCAAATGGAGCACTTTGGTCGAGCCAGCACGCTCGTGCAAATCATCCACGTTTTGGGTGATAATCTGGACATCGGTGAATTGTTCCCATTGGGCTAAGATGTGATGACCCGCATTCGGATGACATTGCATCAAGTGCTTCCTGCGTTCGTTGTAAAAATGCCGCACCAAAGAAGGGTTCGAATTCCACGCCTCTGGAGTTGCCACCTCTTCAACGCGGTGTCCCTCCCACAGTCCATCTGCACCACGAAAGGTTGGAATACCACTTTCAGCGCTCATTCCTGCGCCCGTTAATACCACTAGTTTTTTTGGAGTGTTCATCATTCTGCACTTGGGGTTGGCAAGTTCTAAAGAATAGCTTTTCCAAGCATTGTATCTTTGAGGCACATGGAGGAGCGCCATTTCATCATTTACGATTTGGAAGCTACATGCTGGAGGGGCCGAGCTCCGAAGCACGTGGAGGTCATCGAAATTGGAGCTGTTAAAGTCAACGAATCTCTCGAAATTATCGATGAGTTTTGTGCCTTTATCAAACCCAAATTGCACCCGAAAATATCCCCATTCTGCACCGAACTGACGAGCATCACACAACGTGACGTAGACGGAGCACCTCCATTCGATGAAGCCGTTGAAGACTTCGAAGACTGGATGGCTCCAAATGCGGTGCGCACGGTATTGATGAGTTGGGGTGAATTTGACAAGCGTCAGTTGTTAAACGACGGCAAATTGCACGACGTTGACATGCCTTGGCTGCGTTATCATGCGTGTTTACAGCATCACTACAGCAAGTGGAAGGGCAGTAAAAACCAGATCGGTTTGAAGTCGGCTTTGGAGTTCGAGGGGCTTTCATATTCTGGAACACAACACCGCGCCATTGAAGACGCCCGAAACATGGCCCGACTGTTCCAAGTTATTGCAAAACCCATGAACCTTTTGCACTAATGAGTGAACACATGAGCCGATCATCTGCTTGGTCCCGATACCGCTTTTTAACGGCCCACGCATTCCGAATGGAATGGCGACAAAAGCACGGATTGGCAGGCCTCTTGCTTTTTGCACTGGCATCTGTCTATGCATGCTATCAAGTTGCAGGCGGACGGGCTTCATCTGAAACGTGGAATGCCTTGGCCTGGGTCGTCCTCATGTTTTCTGCGTTCAATGCAGTGGCCAAACCGTGGCCAGAAGACTCGGAAGCCATGCGCAAGTATCTCAAGACAGCACTTCGACCTGGAGAATGGATCCTGGCTCGAATGACATTCTACTCGGCTATTTTGAGTGCGTTGTCAGTCCTGATTTTCCTTTCATTCACGCTCTTCTTGGGTTCAGAACATTTCAATCCACGCCAAGGGCTGTCTTTTCTTTTGGGCTTAGAGTGCACTGCGCTGGCGTTTGCCTCGCTTCTGAGTGTCTTGAGTGCAATCTCCTCGCGGGCAGGTGCTGGATTTGGATTAACCGCCGTTTTGGGATTGCCTCTTATCATTCCAATTGTTTTGATTTCAACGCGTTATGGAACGGATATTCTGAAGGGCATTCTATGGATCGATACCGCACATCATTTGCTTTTCTTGGCAGCATTAACTGGTGGCATTGGTGCCCTTGGCTTCATTCTCTTCCCTTACCTTTGGCGTGATTGATTCGCGATGAAAAACACTCTTTGGAAAGCACTTGGGATTTTGCTCCTGGCCTATGTTTTTGCCATCACCTTTTTGGTGCCTCTCGGCCCGGGTTTATTGGAGTTTCAGAATGTTGACCGCGTCATTTCGTCGGCGACTGAAAACCGTTCTGTACCCGAATACCAACTCATCGGATATGGGACTCACTGGGATGAAGAGCCGGATGCACTTCAGGTGTTTGTCAAGTCAAAAAGCCAACTGGCCGCTTTGGAAGTTATTCGAGTGGACGACGCCACCCATGCGACCATCGGATTGACATTGCCTTACTCCTTGCCAGCAAAGTCTTGGAATGTCTTGATCAATCACCCCGTGGACGGCACCTTGCTCCTTGAAAACGGGCTCTTTCTTTCGGACCGTTTCATTGATGCCCAGGCAACGTGGCCTGCACCTTCCTTTGTTGAGCACCCTGGGAATTTGGGCTTTCACTTCCCCTATCAGCCGAGAATCATCGAGACGATTCGAAATTTGATGCTGCACGTCCCCTTGTGGTTCACCATGTTCTTGCTGATGGGAATCGGATTCGTTTCTTCGATCAAGCTACTTTCCAATCCGCGGAATGAGTTGGATGACCAACGTGCCGAAGCGAGTGTTCAGGTCGGGCTTTGGTTTGGAGTCCTAGGGCTTCTCACAGGGAGTCTGTGGGCGCGGTTTACATGGGGCGCTTGGTGGGTAGATGACCCGCAACTCAACGGTGCTTTGGTCACGGTGTTGGTGTATTCTGGTTACATGGTATTGCGTCAAGCGGTTGAAGATGAGCGACTCCGAAGTCGTTTATCCGCTGTGTACAACCTGTTTGCCTTTGTGATCCTTGTCATCTTGCTCATGGTGCTCCCTCGATTCTCAGAAAGCCTTCATCCAGGAAAAGGCGGGAATCCAGGATTCAATACGTACGACTTGAATAGTGCGTTGCGAGCGGTCTTTTATCCGGCGATTGTTGGATGGATGTTGCTCGGAATCTGGATGTATCTCGTCACGTTGCGCATGAAGCGCGTCAACCGCCAAATCGAATTGTTGCCATGATGTTTATTCTTTTGCAAACAAACCCACTAGAAGGTTGGTTCATAGGGTCAGGGAAGGCTTACGTTGTCGTTGGAGTAGCCTGTGTCATTCTCATTGGAATGGCGTGGTGGCTGTTACGCGCGGAAAACCGACTCAGTAGAATGGAGAAGTTGTTGAATTCAAAAAAGAATGCCCCGTCTGACTAAAGGATTATTTTCATGAAGAAATCGCACATTGTCAGCTTAATTTTAGTCGCCGCATTGGTGGGCACTTTCATCGCGACATTCACATCAACAAGTCGCTCTGTAGGGTTTATAGAAGCCGAGAGCATGGTGGGTGAAGAATGTAAGATTTCGGGTTCTTTGGTACGCGAAGAGCCCGTCGTTTACGACCCAGAAACGGACCCGACCTTAACCGTTTTCCTCATGGAGGACAAATCAGGTGCCCGACGCCCGGTAAGACTGTTGAAAGCGAAGCCGACAGGGCTCGAAAACAGCGAGTCCATTGATCTATACGGCACCATGAAAGACGGTGAATTTCATGCCACGGAAATGCTGATGAAATGCCCTTCGAAGTACAATGAGAACAACCATGTTCTTCTCTCAGAAAACGAGGACCCCCTATCCTAATTCCTAATGGAAACACTATTCAGTGGTGAGTGGATTGAAGCAGCATGGATCGGCCGCTTTCTGATTGCCTTAGCGTTTGGTTCATCTCTTGTTTCTGTCGTTTCCCTCATTCGTGGGGAGTATCAGTGGGGGAAACGGGCCTTTCAAGTGCATGCTTGGAGTACGTTTGCAACCATCGGTATAGTGTTTTTCTTGTTTGCCAGTCACCGGTATGAGTTTCAATACATCTGGAAGCACCTGAACAATGCGATGCCCATGCGCTTCATCTTTAGCGCGTTTTGGGGCGGGCAAGAGGGCGGGTTTTTACTGTGGATGTTTTGGCACAATGTGCTTGGACTGATTTTACTCCGTAAAAAAACCATTTGGACGCCTCAAGTGATGGCTGTTTTAGCAGCGATTGAAGTCTTTCTGACTTCCATGCTCTTGGGAATTTACTTCGGCGATTTTCAATTGGGTCTTGACCCTTTCCTTTTGCTTCGTGAGGCTCCAAGCAATCTCGGATTGCCATGGACCACGCGAGCCGATTACCTGACTGCATTTCCGCTATTTCAAGATGGCCAAGGACTGAACCCGTTGCTGCAGAATTATTGGATGACCATTCATCCCCCGACCCTGTTTCTCGGTTTTGCCTCCACATCCGTTCCTTTTGCTTTTGCCATAGCAGGGCTTATGAACCGATCGGACCGTTCTTGGATGCGCCCTGCATTGCGTTGGTCTTTTTTCGGTGTGGGCATTTTGGGTACGGGCATCCTTATGGGAGGCGCCTGGGCTTACGAAGCGCTCAGCTTTGGTGGTTTTTGGGCATGGGATCCTGTTGAGAACTCCTCTCTGGTGCCATGGATCGTTTTGGTTGCTGGTGCTCACTTGTTGCTCATCAACAGGAACCGCAAACATCCCACCGCGTTATTTAGCACCTATTATTTCCCCCTTCTCTCATTCATCCTCGTACTCTACAGTACGTTTTTAACCAAATCAGGCGTACTCGGGGACACCTCAGTACACAGCTTTGTCGATAGTGGTATTTTACCTCAGCTATTGGTCTATGTCATCAGCTTTATTGCTTTGGCGCACATCGCATTGGTCGAGTCAAAAAAATGGAGACGCGCCTTGCTCTTCATCTGCCTATTGCTCACTCTACTGGCACTGAAAGGGTGGGCCATCGAAGCCATTTCCTTGTTCATTGCAACCATGTTTGCGGCGGGGATTCGTGCTTACCTAAAAGACATCCAGAGAACGGAAGAAGAAGAATCACTCTGGTCTCGCGACTTTTGGATGTTCGTAGGCTCCCTCTTGCTTTTTGTGAGTGCGATGCACATCACTTGGCAAACGAGCTTACCCGTTTTCAATCGCTTTCTTGAACCGTGGAGTGACCAACTCACCCAATTGGGAACCCGCTGGAACAGCGATATGTTGCTGGATTTAGCCAAGCACAATTTGGCGCCAGGAACAGACTTTGATCAAACGTACCATTTGGTTCAAATTCCGTTGGCCGTTTTGATTCTGTTGGCCATGGGCTTTGCTCAATGGCTCAAATACAAGCAATCCAATATTCAACGGGTGTTGCGGTCCCTGTTTTTGCCCTTGATTGCATCCATCGTTCTCATAGGAATGCTCCTGTATTTCTTCCCGTACGAGTGGTATGAATCCCCTCGGGTTGCCTTGCTTTTTGCGGCCATTTTCGCCGTAGCATCCAATCTCGATTACTTGCTGACCGTCGCACGTGGCCACTGGAGAAAAATCGGATCTCCTCTGGCCCACGTTGGCTTTGGACTCGTCCTCTTTGGTGCAGTCCTCAGTACCAGCCAGAAAGAAATCATTTCTAAAAATCAGATTGGGGACATCAGTTCTCTCAATGAGGAACTCAACAACCGAGAAGACCTATTGATCATGGAGGGTGACACCCTTTCAATGGGCCCCTATTTTGTTCATTACCGCGAAAAATACCAAGAAGGAATACATGTAAAATTTCGAATGGATTACTTCGAAAGAGTGCCGAATTCATATGCTCCTGGTGATGTCGTTTTCTTTGATGGAATGGTCTTTGAAGCCCACGAAACGCACGAAGCTTCCAAGCTGTTTTCGGACGACATGGAAGACCATTGGATGTTCATCCCCTTCCCCAATGAGCGTCAAGCGAATCAAGCGCAAATTTGGAAGTCTGGAATTGCTGGAGAACAGCTATTCACACTCGAACCCCGGATTCAGATCAATGAACAAATGGGCAACGCTCCTGAGCCGGACACGCGACATTGGCTGCACAAAGACCTGTATACGCATATAAAATGGGGACGTGTCACACCACCCGAAACCGATGAGAACGGTTGGATGGGAGGCAAAACGCATACCGTTCAAGTGGGCGACAGCATGCTCGTTGGGAGAACCTTGCTTACCGTTGATAGCTTGCGAGCGATCCGGGATGAGGAACGCCCCGTTCGCGGACTTTTGGATGATGACTTGGCTGTCGTTGCCTGCATTCAGCTGGACAACCAAACACGCATTCAGACCCATGAACCGCTCTACATCGTTCGGGACAGTCTCATCATTCCTGATCTGTATGAGGCTGAAGACTTTGGAGTCCAAATGCGGATTGAATCGTTCAACCCGCAAGCGGAAACCTTGGAATTGACTGTTTGGGAGCACATTTCGGTTCGACGTGATTTCGTGGTGATGCAGGCGGTGATTTTTCCGCAAATCAACTGGCTTTGGATTGGATGTATCCTCATGGCCATCGGTTCGTTCTTAGCCGTCGCAGCACGATGGCAAAGGGACCAACAATCCAAGAGCGCATGAAAAGCATTCGGCGCATTGGATTGATCGGTTCAGGAAACGTTGCAACGGCACTGGGTCGTGCTTGGCTTGAACACGGCATCGAAATCGTCGCCTGTTATAACCGCAAGCAATCGCCACTCTCTTGGAATTCCGATCTCCAACCCCTTGCATCTCCGAGACATTTTCCGAACACATTGGACGCCATTTTGGTTGCGACATCAGATGATAGCGTTTTTGAGATCATTGCCAATTTGCCCGTAGGTCCGTTGGTTGTGCACTTTAGCGGGTCACTCCCCTTACCAGCACGACCTGGAGGAGCCATTTGGCCCATTCAATCCATCCGCAAAGAAAGTCATAGCGCAGGTTCGACTTTCCCGTTGGTCCTCAACGCGACTGACGACGAAGCACAACAGCTGTTGATGCCCTTTGCACAAAAAATCGCCTCACAGCTCCATAGCTTGTCAGACATTGAACGGAAAGCCGCTCATCTCGCTGCAGTTTTTGCTTCCAACTTTAGCAACCACAGCTTATCCATTGCGCAAGCATTGGCAGCAAAGTCTAGACTCCCCTGGTCCACGTTCGAGCCCCTCATCCAAACAATTTTGGAGCAAGGAACGCTCGGCGCGTCTTTCAATCAACAAACTGGCCCTGCATTGCGGCGAGAAGAACATGTATTGCAAGCACATCGAGAAGCCTTGAACTCAAACCCTGAATGGCTTGCTGTCTATGAAGCCATGACGGCCAGCATACAAGGGATGCATGCACAACCAGCGCAAAACGATTCAAATAGCGACCCCTCCCATGAGCACGATTCCTGACTTTTCAAAAATTGCCCTCTTCGCCTTCGATTACGACGGCGTTTTCACTGACGGCACGGTATTGCTGATGCCAGACGGTGGACAATTGCGGCAAGCGTTTGTGCGAGATGGTTATGCCGTGCAATGGGCTTCAAAGCAAAAGATTGACTTGTCGATCATCACTGGCGGTCGCGAAACGGCCATTATCAATCGCATGCAAAGTTTGGGAGTCACCGATGTTCACATCGGAAGCAGCGACAAGGTCGCTGTTATGAAAACCATCTTAGCACACAAAGGGTTGACCATGGAACAGGTGGCGTATATGGGAGATGACATGCCTGATCTGCCGTTGCTTCGAGAAGTTGGCTTGTCTGCATGCCCGGCTGACGCAGCGCCCGAAGTCCTTGAAGCGTGTGACTTTATCAGCTCCAGGCCCGGTGGAAAAGGGTGCGTTCGTGAGTTGATCGAATTGGTGATGAAGCAGCGGAACATTTGGATGGCAAACGGCCAAGAAATGTGGTAACCTAGCCGCGCTATCACTCTTATAAAACCTATTACCTTCGCGAACGAATATGGATCGAAATAACATCATTGGCATCATCTTAATGGTGGGCTTGTACATCGGATATATCTGGTATACACAACCTACTGAAGAGCAGCGACAGGCGGCCATCGCAGAACTGGAAGCAGCGGAACAAACTGCACGCCTTGACAGCATTGCGAACGCTGATGAAATGGCCTTTCAAGAGTCCCTTCGGATCGAGACTGCCACATTAGCACCGCAAGAAAACGAGCAATTCGAGTTGCTCGATGATGCCTTGCGTATTCGTTTTGGCGCTCTAGCTGCCGGCGCGTTAGGCAACGACACGACCTACCTCCTGAGTTCTTCGCTTCTTGATGTATCCCTCGCTAGCCGCGGAGGATTGCCGACAAAAGCAACATTGTCTCAATTCAAAAACTACCACAGCGGGGAGGATGTGAACTTATGGGATCCACAACGAAGCAACCTTGAATTGATCTTGGATGTCGACGGTGCCATTGGCCCCGTGTCGTTGTCCGATCTCAACTTTGATCGTGATCAGATCAACGATAGTACGGTGACCTTGACGTCTCAGGTATCTGAAAATCAATCGTTGGTTTGGACCCATACTATATCCGGCTATGAGTTGAGCTCTCAATTGATTCTGGAAGGCTTGAATCAGGAGGTCGAAGAGGACATGCTTCTGGTGTGGGAAGCAACCGGCTTGAACAATGAAAAAGGGCTCGAGTGGGAGGTCCAGCACAGTTCTATCTACTTCAAAGAACAAGGCATGGGCCGGGATTACCTCTCAGATGGCCGTTCCGATGAGTTGACCACAGAACTTCCACTTGAATGGATGGCCTTCAAACAGAATTTTTTCTCCGCTTTGGTGGCAACACCGGAAGGCTTTGGTGTTGGCGCTGAACTTGTAACGGTATTGGCTGAAGAGGACTCCTCAGCCACCATGTTGTACAGCGCTGCACTGCCATTGAAGGGGTCGCAAGTCGGTTCCAATACGTCAGCTGATCTCACCTTCTATTTTGGCCCCAATGAGCAAATGGCCCTTGAAGCCACGGAATTGGAAGAAGCAGACCGCATCACGGATTATGGTTGGTGGATTTTTGGATGGGTCAACCGCCATGCAATCCTTCCTCTCTATTCGTTTCTAACGCAATACATGGCTTCTGCGGGCATCATCATTCTGGTAATCACGTTGATTATCAAGCTCGCGTTGTCTCCAATTACGTGGAAAAACTTCAAGTCTTCGGCCAAGATGAAGATGCTCCGCCCTGAGATCGATGCGCTCAACGAGAAGCATAAGGACGACGCTATGGCGAAGCAACAAGCGACCATGGCCCTGTATCGGGAAACCGGAGTCAACCCACTCGCTGGATGCATCCCGGGCCTTTTGCAGATGCCCATCTTGTATGCGATGTTTCGGTTCTTTCCATCCAACATTGCTCTGCGGGGTGAATCGTTTCTTTGGGCCGACGACTTGGGCGCGTACGACAGCATTCTCGACCTCCCATTTGAAATCCCGTTTTATGGAGCCCACGTGAGTGGTTTCACCCTGATGATGGCAGCCAGTACATTCTTCTACATGCGCATGACCATGGCCAACCAGCCTCCGCAACCGCAGCAAGCTGGAATGCCCAACATGAAAGTTATTCAGCAGATTTTTCCGTTCATGATGCTGTTTTTCTTTAACCGCTATGCTTCGGGACTGAGTTTGTATTACTTCGCTGCCAACGTCATCAGCCTTGGGCAAATGGTTGCCATCAAGGCATGGTTTATTGACGAGAATAAGATTCGTGAGAAGATTGAAGTGAATAAGGCAAAGCCGAAAAAGAAGAAGTCTGGTTTTCAAGAACGTTTGGAACAAATGCAGAAGGAACAAGCTGCTAAGACCAAGGAAATTAAAGGCAAAAAAGGCAACAAATAAGCTCCGTGATATGACAGGAAAAATCGGATTCTGGCTGGTTGTGATTGCCCTGGTGTCTTGTTCAAATCAAGAGCCCACTGCAGCCTTAGCTTCCAACGACGCAGTCGTTGAAACAATCGGATTGCCTGTTTATTTCGAGAAAACAGCTTGCTTTGGACGGTGTCCAGCCTTTGTCTTTCAATGGGACGCCGATACCGTCATTTCATTGACCATCACACGTCCGTTTCGAGATGGTGCTTTAGCCAACCTGGCACTTGGAAGCTACCGCGCGACATTGAGCACCAAGGAGGCCAAGCAATGGAATGCGAAAATTACTGAAGCTGAGGAACTCGCTTCCTTTTCTACGCTGGATGCCCTCTACGACAGCCCGATGGTCACGGACCTTCCCTCGACCATACTTGAAATCAACGGACATCGCGTAGTGAATCGCTACCGAGGCCCTGACTTAAGTGAACTGTACACCGTTTTAGAACAACTCATTGCCTCCTCGGAATGGCAACTTCAAGAATGAAATCAATCAACATGAATATGAAATATTTGCTCTCCATTGGCCTCCTGGCCGCGATGTTTATTCAGGGACCAAGCTTGCGCGCCGATGAAGGCATGTGGCTGGTCAATATGCTGAATCGCATCACCATGGCCGAAATGTCGGAAATGGGACTCAACCTCACTGCGGAAGAGATTTACGACATCAACAATGCTTCACTTAAAGATGCCATTGTGCGCTTGAATGGAGGGTCTTGCACGGGTGAGGTCATCTCGTCACAAGGGTTGGTTTTGACCAATCATCACTGTGCCTATGATGCGATCCAAGGTTTCAGTTCTACCGCCAATGATTACCTCACGGATGGATTCTTCGCTTTGGAAAAAGGCCAAGAAAAACACATTGAGGATTTCTACATCAGTTTCCTCGTTCGCATCGACGATGTCTCTGATCGCATACTGGCGGACGTGACTGCAGACATGGACGAGACGACCCGACAAGCCACGATTGCTGAAGCCAGTAAGGCATTCCTCGCCCTCATGAATCCTGAAGGTACCAAGGAGCTGGATTTGAAAAGCTTCTACTACGAAAATGAATTTTACTTGTTTGAATATCAGTCTTTCAAAGACATTCGTCTCGTAGCAGCTCCGCCAGAAAGTGTCGGGAAATATGGTGGCGATACCGACAACTGGATGTGGCCTCGTCACACCGGTGATTTTTCCATGCTGCGCATTTATGCCGATGAGAACAACGAACCGGCTGACTACAGCGAAACAAACGTTCCTTACCAGCCAAAGCGTCATTTGCGCATCAGCATGGACGGGGTTTCTGAAGGCGACTTCACGATGGTCATGGGGTATCCTGGAAGCACGGATCGGTTCTTGAGCAGCTGGGGTGTCGAACAAGCACTGAGCTTGTACAACCCCTCTGTCGTGGAAGTTCGAGACATGAAGTTGACGACCATGAAAAAGCACATGGACGCCGATCCTGCCGTTCGTATTCAGTATGCTGCGAAGTATGCGCAAACAGCGAACTACTGGAAGTATTATATCGGTCAATCCAAAGGTCTCAAGCGCCTCAACATTCAGTCCGAAAAAGCTGAATTGGAAGCGCGATTTACAGACTGGGTGAATGGAGATGCTAACCGTCTTTCTGAATATGGGGAGGCACTGGAATTGATTGAAGGCTATTACGCCGACACCGACGCTTCAGTCAAAGGCAAGGTGTACGCCTTAGAAGCAGGATTGATCGGGTCAGACATCTCCTTGTTTGCTTTCCGGTTCAATCGCATGGCTGCAGGCTTATTCAGCGAAGATGCCGAAGAAGTGGCTGCTACACAGGCAATGCTTACAGACTACGTCGCTGGTTTTTATCGAGAATACGACCAAAGCACTGACCGGGATTTGTTTGTGAACTTGATGACCAAATTCCGCGATGATATCGAAACTGCTTACCACCCCTCCTTTTTCCAATTGGTGCAGGATAAGTACAAGAACGATTTCAACCGGTATGCAGACAAAATGTATGCAAACAGCTTTCTCGTAGATGCTGACCGTTGTTCTGAATTCATCGCCAACCCTTCCATGAAGAAACTCGAAAAGGACCTCGCAATCACTGTGGGTAAAAGCGCCATCAACACGTATTTCGCGGGCATGCAGAATCCTGCACAAGCGAAATTTGACCGCGGATATCGCTTGCTTGTAAAAGGAATTCGTGAAATGGATTCCGATCAGGCCATTGCTCCTGACGCCAACTCCACCATGCGCTTGACATTTGGACAGGTCGCTCCTTACAAGGCCGCCGATGCTGTGAACTATGACTTCATCACCACAGCCAATGGTATTCTAGAAAAGAAAGACAACAGCAATCCTGAATTCGTTGTTCCGGACGCCTTAGACGCATTGATCCGTTCGCGTGACTTTGGACCTTACGCTGACGAGAATGGAGAGCTGGCCGTATGCTTTATCCATGGAACAGACATCACAGGAGGCAATTCAGGCTCTCCTGTCATCGATGGCAACGGAGACCTCATCGGTTTGGCATTTGATGGCAACTGGGAAGCGATGAGTGGTGACATTGCTTTCGAGCACGATTTGCAACGGACGATCTCTGTAGACGTTCGCTACATCATGTGGATTTTAGACAAGTTCGCAGGGGCCAACAACCTCATCGAAGAAATGGATTTCGTGTCTGGCTTGCGCTAATCACACTGATTATTCAAAAGAAAAGGCCGCTATGTCAGCGGCCTTTTTTTATGCTTCATTGCGCGGTCCCTTCATGAGGAATCCACCAAATTTAAACTGCGTTACGGCTGGCATTGATGATTCCAAACATCGAACGGACGACCAATCGACGCATCACTTCTGGGTCCCAACTTGAAGCGGAAGGCTCTTCGGCTAGATGGCTTAAAGCAAAATGCTGAATGACCAACAACGGACGGATGATTCCATCACGCAATGAAATGCTCTCTTTGATGTGCGGATTTCGCTGCATCAAGGTCGTTTGACCCGATATCGCCAATACAAGTCGCTCCGTCCGTTCGTACTCCTCATGGATTTGATTCCAAATCCCACCAAAAACGGGATCCTGAGCCAAATGAGATGTCAAACGAAAGTCGCTTTTGACCATGCTCTGCATGCTATTCTCGATCAGAGAACGGAAGAATAGATTCTTCTCATATAAGCTAGACACCTCGTTCAAGCGCCCCGCTTTCTCCATCATTTCAAGCGCCGTTCCTACACCATAAAATCCTGGAACATTCTGCTTCAATTGGGTCCAAGAACCGACAAAAGGAATCGCGCGCAAATCCTCAAAATTCAATTTCCCTCCACCCTTTCTGCTGGTTGGGCGACTGCCAATATTGGTTTGTCCGTAGTACTTCAAAGTTCCCCACGTCTGCAAGTAATTCATGAACTGATCATGCTCTTTCAGAAGAGAATAATGGCGATAGCTCAATTCTCCGAGTTCAGAAAGCAATGCAGATTGACCCACAGACATCTCGCTACTTTGATCTTCAAACAAACGGTTTTGCAATCCTGCCGTTAGCAGCAATTCCAAATTGAAACCCGCCGACTTGGGAATGCCAAAATTGGAACTAATGGTCTGACCTTGAATCGTTGTTTGAATTTCATCGTTCTGAATATCATGACCCAATGACGCATAAAAACGATGCGTATTTCCACCTCCACGTGCCGGAGGCCCGCCGCGACCGTCGAAGAATACAACGGTTACATCAGCAGCCTTGGAAGCCTCCGTCAGTGTCTGTTTCGCTTGATAAATGGCCCAATTCGCACGAAGATATCCTCCGTCTTTGGTGCCATCAGAAAACCCAAGCATCACCGTCTGTCGATCTTTTCGATGCTCCAAATGCTTCCGATACACGGGATGAGCATACATCGCATCCATCTCCTTGGATGAACGTTCCAAATCGGCAATGGTTTCAAACAATGGCACAATGTCAAGAGCCACATCCTCATCAGCTCCCGTAGCACGCGATAACGCATATATGGTAGCGACATCAAGGATGCCTCTGCAATTGCTTATGATAAAACGATGGCAAGCCCGCTCTCCGTTTTGTTTTTGAATTTTGCGCATCACACGCAATGAATCCAGAACATCTTGGTGCCGCTCAACATCTAACTTTCCGAGGTCCTCACGCCCTGTCCAAGCAAACAACCGATCAGCCTGTTCTTGCACAGACAAGGATCGAAACGAAAGCACATCCTCACCTGAAGCAGTCAGCACGGAATCCATTGCGGACCGGATGACCCGGCTATCCTGCCGAACGTCCATGCTTGCAAAATGCAATCCGAACAGCCGCAGTTTAAAGAGAAACGCACGGACGCGATCGATATACAAACCGTTTGACTGCTCCAACACCAAAGCGGCCACCTCTTCCAAGCGCGAGGTCAAATCTGCCACAGAGAGCCTCCCGTCTTCGGGGTGAAGCATCGCAAATTCGATTTGGTCTTGCAATTGATCCAAAATCGCAGCCACGTGCTTGAAGGTGATCCGCCTTCTCAGGTCGCGAATTTCACGACGATAACAACGGAGCAACGTTGCACGCAACCGCTCTGAAACATGCCACGTGGTTTGTGCGTCAACAAATGGATTCCCGTCTCGGTCACCACCTGGCCAAAATCCAATTCCGATTAAGGAAGAACAGATGCTCTCTGCGGCAGCATCGTCCATCGCTTGAGCTACTCGTGCATACAAGTCTGGCACTGCGTGATAAAACACATTCTCCAGATACCATGTCTGGCGAACCGCTTCGTCATAAGGCGTTGGTGGCTCCGATTGGAAGAAAGGTGTGAGCCCCAATTGGTGCAACAACTTGCGGATGCTGACCAGGTCGTTTTCTTCCATCGCCGTCGCCAAATCCGTAATGATGGCCAAGGCGCTGCCTGGATAGAATTGTGTTGGATGCGCTGTTAAAACAACGCGAACAGCATAATCTCCTAAGAGTTTTTTTAGTTCTTCCTCCTTGCCATGGCGACGGACTCGTTGCATCAAGCTTGATAAGGACTCTGCTCCCCCAAGATCGTTGAGCTGCGCAAATCGGGCGTCTTCCAAGGCATCAACCAACACCACCTGGCGTTCTACATATTGTATGATTCGAAAGAGCAGGTCTGTTTTCTGCGCCATGGAGTCAAACACCTGTTGGTCCAAAAACCGTTCGATGATCTCTTGAGGCGTTTCGGAACGATCGAGTCCTTCGTCGCACGCTTCCTGCAATAACGGCACGCGAAGGCCCGTCTGCCGTATCCCATCCAATGGCAAAGTCAAAAAGATGCCATTAAAAACTTGAAACGGATGACTTACGACCGCGCTGTATTCCTTTCTATCCCTCATGAATTTCTGTTCTTCTACGTCCTTACAAAGGTACAGTTTGAAGTCATCCAATCCTCGGCGCTTTGTGGTCACTACCTTTGGTTTCTACGAACTACTTTTTGATCATGCGCATCGACATTCTCACCGTAGTGCCCCGACTGCTCGAGGGACCATTTGCTGACAGCATTGTGCAACGAGGACAAGACAAAGGATTGGTTGAGATCCATGTCCACAATATCCGAAACTGGAGCAAAGACACTCACCAAAAGGTGGACGATGTTCCCTTTGGAGGCAACGCGGGGATGGTCATGACCATCCAACCCATTGAAGATGCCATCGATTCATTGCGTGCTGAGAGAGACTACGCAGAGATCATTTACCTCACTCCTGATGGGGAACGTTTGAACCAATCATTGGTCAACACCCTCTCCATTGGAGGCGACTTGATTTTATTGTGCGGCCATTACAAAGGCGTCGACCAACGCGTACGAGACCATCTCATCACACGCGAAGTGTCCATTGGTGACTACGTTCTCTCTGGAGGCGAACTCGCTGCAGCCGTGCTTACTGACGCCATCGTGCGCCTTTTACCGGGGGTAATCGGAGACGAACAAAGCGCGTTGACCGACAGTTTTCAAGACGGTCTATTGGCCCCACCCGTGTATACCCGTCCGGCAGAATACAACGGATGGACTGTACCCGACATCCTGAGGTCTGGAGACCACGCAGCCATTCAAAAATGGCAAGAGAAACAGGCTTTTGAACGGACCCAGCAGCGTCGACCAGATTTATTCGGTGAAGATTCCTGAAAAAGACGAGTGAACGTACGGGGATTCTTCGTAATATTGCACCCCGATAAACGGGAGTAGAACAACGTTGATACAATGGACCGCATTCAGGAAATCGCAAGCAAGTTAGTGGAAACAAAAGCGTGGCCGGCATTTGGCGCTGGAGACACTGTAACCGTTACCATTAAAATACGGGAAGGAAGCAAGGAGCGCTTGCAGAAATTCCAAGGAGTCGTTATACAACGTCGTGGAAAGGCCAATACAGCCACTTTCACCGTTCGTAAAATGGCCTCTGGAGTTGGCGTGGAACGCGTGTTCCCTATCGCTTCCCCACTGGTAGATAACATCGAAATTACGAAGCGAGGAAAAGTACGTCGAGCACGTATTTACTACTTGCGCGAATTGACCGGAAAGGCAGCTCGAATCAAAGAGAAGCGCCGATCTGTGGCAAAAAAATAACCTTCGCTTTTGCGAACTCACTTAAACGGAAAGGGCCTACACTTCATTGTGTAGGCCCTTTTTCATTTCAAGATTTTCTGAGCTACGATTCGCAAAGGATGCGGCTCCCTCTTCAGCCCTTCTAATTAGGACCCCAGGACCTCACCCACGCGATCCAGCACTGCCGCTTCTCGGGAGTTGACTTCACGCCACATGGCGTCGCATTCCTGAAGGGTTTCTTCGACGTAACGCTGGTCTGTGAGATCTTTTGCATTCACACGGGCATTTAAAATGGCCCCCATCACACCGACCCGAATAGCCATGGCTCCAACTCCTGCATCTGTGATGGAGTTTGGATTTCCGAAGTCAGCCATTTTTTCCGCGATCTCCATCGATTGCAATGAAATCCGCGCAACTTCCATCGGGATATCGATTGCGTGCCGCGTCGCGTTTTGAATGGCCTCTAAGCGCGCACGCTTCTGGTCGTCCGAACCCTTGGGCAGCCCATAGGCATCCATGATGCCGTTGAATGCCGCTGTATCGGCGTCTACTAGCCCCAGCAACTGCCCTTGTAAAGCCATGCCACGGACAGCGATGTCGCTGAATTCCTTCCATCGGTCATCCCATCCGCGTTTGTGTGCCGACAAATTGGCTACCATCGTGGCCAAAGAAGCACCCAATGCACCGGCATATGCTGCGATAGAGCCTCCGCCCGGCGCAGGAGATTCCGATGCCGTTTCCAAAGCAAACGCTTTCAAATCCATCTCTAAAAGCGGCGTCTTTCCTTTGTCTGCAATGATGTACTCGATGACCCGATCTTGTGGGTTGAAGGATGCCAAATCATCCAAGCCCAAGGATTTGACTGCAATCTTGACTTTTTCAGTGTCTGAAATGCCCAAAGACCTTTCTTGCTTCGACAAGTAAAAGTCTGCTGCATCCGTCAACACCCTCAGGGGCAGCAATCCTACCAGCTCACTTCCTGTTACGCGAATGCCCCGTTCGCGAGCTCGGAGGCAAGCCTCGTCAAACGCGATGTGCACCGGGGTCACTTGAATGTCTGTTAAATTCAATGAAAGCTGCGCCACACCATACTCTTCGATGTACCAGCCAATGCCTTTGACAGCCTTTAACGAACCGGGCTCCCGCAAAGGTTCTCCGTTTGCGTCATTTACAATGGGACTGCCCGCACCCCCTTCTCGCTTCACCCGACCCGACTCCCGGATGTCAAACGCTATGGCATTGGCACGGCGCGCGCTCGTGGTGTTCAAGTTGATGTTATACGCAATCAAGAAATCACGAGCTCCAATTCCAGTCGCTCCAGATTGTTTCACTTGGTCATTCCAAGAAGCCGGCCCGAAATCAGGGGCGCCCTCTTTTGTCGTCAATTTAGCCAGTCCCTCGTACTGCCCCTTTCGGCAAACGGCCAAATTCTTACGTTCTGGTATAAGAGCCGCATTTTCATAGAAATAGCCTGGAATTCCGAGTTCTTCTCCTACACGCTTTCCCAATGCATGCGCCACGGCAATGCACTCTGACATATCGACTCCACGTACCGGGACAAACGGACATACATCAGTCGCTCCCATTCTCGGATGCTCCCCGCGATGCTTCGACATGTCAATCAACTCAGCGGCCTTTTGGATCAAACGAAACGCGGCCTCTCCAATGGTTTCTGGGGGTCCAACAAAGGTGATCACGGTGCGGTTGGTCGACCGTCCTGGATCAACATCCAACAACTTCACTCCGTCAACCGTTTCGACGGTTGCAGCGATGGCTTGTATCACATCGTCTCGTCTCCCTTCCGAGATGTTTGGCACACATTCAATGAGTCTATCCATGGTGAAATCTGATGGGATTATAAAGAAGCAAAATAAGACCAACGCGATCGAGGTCCGTCAACGCAAGATTCCATTGATGAACACTTTTTCAACCGGATTGTCACCAAATCGATATCCGATTTCTTCCAATCCAGTCATGGGAGTCGTTACCAATACGTTTGCCCGCCAACCCGGTGCGATTACCCCCACCTCATGACTCAACTCCATGGCTGCCGCACCATTGATTGTCGCTGCTGCGATGGCCTCTAAGGGCAGCATGCCCATTTTTACCATCGCCAATTGCACAACCAACGTCATGTTACCCGATGGAGCACTTCCCGGATTGTGGTCAGATGCTAAAACAACAGGCAGGTTTGCATCAATGAGTTTGCGCACAGGCGTATATGGAATGCTCAAGAAGTGAGAGCATCCAGGCAAAGCAACAGGAAATACAGGACCCTGATCGTTCTTGAGTCCGCCCTGCAGAGCGGTGATGTCCTCCGCAGTGAGCTGCTCCAAATGATCCACTGAAAGCGCATTCCCATGCACACTCGCCGCGACACCTCCCAACGCTGTAAATTGATTCACGTGCACTTTGGCTCTCAAGCCCATCTGTTGCGTTGCTTCTAACAATTCGTTCAGCTCGTCCACACCAAAATAACCCTCTTCGCAAAAGGCATCGACATAGTCTGCAAGCCCCTCTGAAGCAACCTGAGGAAGTAAATGCTGGATGACCTCTGCGGTCCATCGTGGGGCATCCCAATCTCCTTCAGGAATAGCATGACATGCCAACAGTGTTGACTTGATCGGAATGGTGTTTTCTTCTTTCAAGGCTTGAATCACACGCAGCATCTTCAACTCTCCCTCCAGGGTCAAGCCATAGCCACTTTTAATTTCCATGGCTCCTGTGCCTTGGTCCATTGCGTGCTGCAAGCGATGCTGGGCATCTGCTAACAAGGTGGATTCTGGAAGCGCGCGCAACGATCGTGCTGAATTCAAAATACCCCCTCCGGATTGGGCAATTTCCTGATAACTTTTTCCTTGAAGTCGCTCCAAAAACTCTCCTCCACGGTCTGACGCATACACCAAGTGTGTGTGGCTATCGCACCAGGCGGGCAGCACATAGCGACCTTCACAATCTTCAATCTCTAAGCCTGACCAATCCGTTATTCCAGGAAAATCTGTCATGCTTCCAAAAGCCGCAATGCGGCCTTCCTCTACAGCCAACCAAGCATTCTCCAAAACCGGAAATTCAGCCATGGATTGTCCGGCCAACCATTCCGGAGGAGCCTCGTAGCAACCCACGAGTCCTTTAATGTTTTTGAATAGACGCCTCATGCCTGCAAGGTAGCAACACGAACTGTGCTTCCGTAACTTCGCGGCATGGCAGGCAATGCATTTGGTACACTTTTTCGTTTGACCACATTTGGCGAATCCCACGGCAAAGCCATTGGCGGCGTCTTGGATGGATGTCCGGCGGGAATGGAATTGGATTTACCAGCCGTTCAAGCCGAATTGCTTCGAAGAAAGCCCGGACAATCATCGCTGACCACCGGAAGACAAGAGCCCGATGAAATCCACTGGTTGAGCGGGTTATATGAAGGAAAGACAACAGGAGCTCCCATTGCTTTCATTGCACATAATCAGGACGCCCGAACGGAGGACTATGCCCATTTGGAGAAGGCCTTTCGTCCATCGCATGCCGATTTCACTACATGGGCGAAGTATGGAATCCGAGACCACCGCGGTGGTGGTCGGTCATCTGCTCGAGAAACGTGGGCACGCGTTGCCGGCGGTGCCATAGCGCGTCAGTTTTTGGCACCCTTGGGCATTGAAGTCAGTGCGTATGTTGAACGCGTGCACGACACGGGAATGGTGAGTGCCCCCCAATTTTACAAGCGAGAGGACGTAGATGCTCATGCCGTAAGATGCCCAGACCCTGCACTCGCGGAGGCCATGGCAAATAGAATTTTGCAGGCAAAAAAGGCAGGAGACACGGTCGGCGGAACGCTTGTTGTCGTTGCTCGCGGAGTCCCCGCTGGTCTTGGTGAACCTGTTTTCGATAAACTCCAAGCCACGTTAGCTCATGCGCTGTGGAGTCTTCCTGCAGTGAAATCAATGGAGCTAGGCAGCGGGCTGCAAGGGACCTACATGCACGGATCAGAACACAATGACCCGTGGATTCAAACCAAGGAAGGAGAATTTGAAACTACGAGCAATCACTCTGGAGGCATTCAAGGAGGCATTTCCAATGGGTCAGAAATTGTTATTCGACTGGGATTCAAACCCGTATCGACACTGCTTAAAACCCAAGACTCGGTAAACGAGGCCGGCGAACCCATTCAGCTAGAAGGACGCGGAAGACACGACCCGTGTGTACTGCCTCGAGCTGTGCCATTGGTAGAAGCTATGGTTCTGTTAGTATTGGCGGATCATTCGTTGAAAAACAACAGCGCACAGCTCTGATTTAACACGGCGGTTCTCGTTGCTCTCATTAACTTTCGAACATGAAGGGACTCGCGCTGCACTGGCAAGTGATCATTGGACTCGTTGTTGGCTTGGTTTACGCTTGGATGAGCGTAGCTTTTGGGTGGAATCAATTTACGCTGGACTACATCCAGCCCTTTGGCGACATCTTTATCAACCTACTGAAACTGATTGCAGTGCCTTTGGTATTGTTCAGCATTATCAGTGGTGTCACGAGTTTGGGCAACATCAAAAAGCTGGGTCGAATGGGACTCAAAACGCTTTTGATTTATGTCGGAACAACCATGATGGCCGTGGTGGTTGGATTGGTTCTCGTCAATGCCTTTAGCCCAGGCTCAGGTGCGGATGGAGAGCTCCTTGAAGCCAATCGAATCCGATACGAATTGTGGCGAGATGCCAATGGAATTCAGACACTTGATGCGCTGAATTATTCCGAAATCCCAGAAAATGCAGCCCTGGTGGAACGCTTGAGACTCGAGTCACCTGAAGCGAATGACTGGGTTGAAGACAAACTCACAAAAGCGCAACGAACCAAGTCGACAGGGCCGCTCCAGCCACTTGTTGATGTTGTTCCGAAAAATATTTTTGGAGCGCTTGCGGATATGAGCATGCTGCAAATCATCTTCTTCGCCATCTTTTTCGGCGTCGTTGTCGTCGGTCTACCTGAAGACAAAAAGGGTCCGATTGTGCGCGCTATGGATGCCCTCAATGAGGTGTTTGTTCAAATGGTCTGGGTGGTCATGAAGGCGATGCCATTTTTTGTTTTTGCACTGATGGCCGGACAGGTGGTCAAAGCTGCCGGTACAGACCCGGCTATGTTCCAGCAGCTTCTTAGTTTCCTTTTGCGCTATAGTTTGGTGGTTGTTTTGGGGCTGGCTTTGATGGTGTTCGTCATTTACCCCATGCTTGTTCATCTTGTCGTTAAGGGGATGACATGGAAACAATTTCAGGCCGGCATGCGCGATGCGCAGATCACAGCATTTTCAACATCGAGTTCTGTGGCGACCCTACCCGTCACCATGAAGTGTGTGAATCAAAATTTAGGCGTCAGCACACGTACATCGTCCTTTGTCCTTCCTATTGGAGCGACTGTCAATATGGACGGCACCAGCATGTACCAAGCCATCGCCGTAGTTGCCCTTGCTCAATTTCACATGGTCGATTTGGAGTGGAGTCAGCAAGCTGTGATTGTTTTGACCGCCACCCTCGCTTCCATAGGAGCTGCAGCCATCCCTTCGGCCGGGTTGGTCCTGATGATCATTGTTTTAGAAAGCGTAGGTCTCAACCCGGGATGGATTGCCTTGATCTTCCCTGTTGACCGCATTCTTGACATGTGCCGCACAGTCGTCAATGTCACAGGCGATGGTGCCGTTTCTTCAATCATCGCTGCATCTGAAAATGAACTGGAGCAGGCTTAAGATTTCCTCGAACATCGGCTTAACCATTGTGGTGATAGCGGGAATGGCGAACTGCGTCGCGGGACAAGATGATTCGTGCTTGGACTACAGCAACGAGAAGGTTGTCCGCTTATTGGAGAAAGCCCAAAACTCCTCGAAATACGATCGAGCTGAGCGCATTGCCTTCATCGAGCTGGCCTACAGCAAGGACGAAGAATGCATGGCGTGCCTTCTCGAGTGGGGAAAGCTCGAGTTTGCCGCAGCGAAGAAAACAGGAGCCAGTTTTTATGCTGCAAGAGAACCGTTGAGGGAGCTTTTAGCAAACTGCCCCCACTACCACGCTGACGCCCTGTACATCATGGGAGCAATGGCATATGCCGATCGAGATTATCAAGAAGCCAAAGACTATTTTTCGGATTATCAAGACTTCCCTTCCGATCAGCTTGACAAGCTGGGAAAGCGCTACGCCAAACAACTTGCTGAGGTCGAAAACGTATCAAGCTTGATTCAGTTTCAACTGGATTTCTATCGGTATGAGGACGACATCACGCTCGAAATCATCAAGGAAGTCAGTTTTTACGAGGATGAGTTCCTTCCTGCCCTTTCTCCCGATGGTTCTTTGTTGTTTTTCACACGACGAGGAAAGAAAAAAGCCAAGGGCGATATTCTCACGCGGGACGTTGAGACGTTCAACATGTCCTTGCGTTCGGATGAAACACAACGCTTTACATCCGACGTGGCTTTAGAGTCTCCCTTCAATAAGGGCTTGCGCTATGGCGGAGCGAGTATCTCTGTTGACAATTTGGAATTGTACATCGCAGCTCAAAATCCAACAGCGGCATTTCCTGAAAACATCGATCTCTTCATGACGCAGTATGAGGTACTGGACCGCGATGATGACGGCAATTACCTTTACTTGTGGGGTGCTCTCAAACCGTTGGAAAACCTCAACAGCGCATCTGGATGGGAAGCTCAACCTGCGCTTAGCTCCGATGGAAAGCAGCTGTATTTTGCATCTGTCAATGAGCAGAGCTTGGTGGATGCATCGGGAAATCGCACCATGGACATCTGGATGTCCGAACGAACTGAGGATGGAGACTGGGGGCCGGCTGAATTGCTTCCACGCCCTATCAATTCGACTTCCAACGACAAGGCTCCGTTTCTTCATCCCGACGGCAACACCCTTTATTTTTCAAGCGACCGATCTCCGAGCGGCGGCGGCTATGACATCTGGTACTGCCACCGTGACTCCACAGGCCGTTGGGAGGACGCCAAAAACTTAGGAGCTCCGATCAACACGGATGGCGACGAGCATGGCTTGGTGGTGAGTACAGATGGCGAAGAGGCTTTTTTCGCGAGTAGGCGAACAGGTACAAAGGGATTGGACCTCCTTCGATTCCCGGTTCCTGAAGAATTTAAACCAGAGCAAGTCAGAATTGTGAAGGGAACACTTCAAGCTACTGACGGCGGCATCCCTCCTGGCGCTAAGCTCTATTTACAGTATGCGAAATCGAAGCGCATCGAAACGATCGAAATCAATGAAGATGATGGCCGTTTCGCTTCCATTGTTCGTCTAGACCAAGGCGAAGATGTCTTGCTCATATCTGAAGCTGAGGGATTGGCATTTCAAGCGAGCGTCGTGGTGGACATCGAGCAAACGCCTCCCAATTCGGACGCCCTTGTCGCTCCCATCGTATTGCAGCAACCGCTCAATGGGGAAGCGTTTGAAATCGGAGACATTCAGTATGCTTCCAATAGCGCGGAAATTGGGCGGACTTCCATCATTATTTTGGAAGCATTCGCTTCATATCTCACACGGAACGAAGCCCTTGGCGTTCACATTATTGGTCACACGGATGATGTCGGCGCTGAACGCGAGAACCAAGTACTCTCCGAGCGTCGTGCATTGGCCGTTGCCACCGCTCTTGCCAACTATGGAGTTCCTGTGGCGCGCATCACCTCGCAAGGACTTGGAGAATCCCATCCCCTCGCACCCAATATTGATGCGGCATCGCGATCCATCAATCGACGAACTGAATTTGAAATCACGTTGAAAAACTGACTCTGGAGACCGTTCTTTTCCTTAGAAAACCGTAATCTTACGTCATGAAAAATGCATTTCTCCTCCTCCTCGTGTTGGCCTGCTTGTCAAGCTGCAATTCAGATTCCTCTGAACAAACAGCATCAAAAGATGACACAACCGTTTGGACTTCATATGGGGAACCCATTGCCGATCTTTCCACGCCTGTTTCAGCAAGCGAAGTTGTCACCTTGATGGATGCAGGAGGAAGTGGTCAAGGGCTATTTGACGCAGAAATTGTTCAGAGCTGCATGACCATGGGCTGCTGGATGAGCGTAAAGGGGCCACAAGGAGACACCGTCATGGTCTTCATGAAGGACCACGCTTTCTTTGTTCCGAAAGACAGCGTGCAAGGAAAACGAGCGTTGTTCTCGGGTGAAGCCTATTATGACACGCTATCTGTCGAATTTCAGAAGCACCTCTTGGAAGATGCCGGGGCTGATCAAGCGGCCATCGATGCCGTATCTGAGCCTGTTTTTGAATTGGCGTTTGAAGCCTCAGGCGTTCAGATTGCCGATGTTCCAGAAGGAGCTCCAATGGCCGGGGAATAAAATCGCATTCAGGTTCGAATTGTGACAGCTCCAAGAAAATGTGGGGCTGTCTCTTTTTTTGGCAGTATCGCCATACAAATAGGCACAGCTTCGCGTTGAGAACTTCAGAGGGCACCGCTTTTCATCACGCAAAGCTCCCTTAATTTCGAAAGGACCCAACTTCTGAACATGTCGCAAGCTATCTCCCCCTTTTTTCGGATTCGCACGCTGTTGTTTTTGGCTCTTGTATCTGCACAATTAACGAGCTACTGTCAGTGGGATCAAAGCCCTTTTGACTCCCAGAATTTGTGGATGCAGGCCGAAGCAGAATGGGAGCACCATCAATACGGTTCGGCCATGAACCTTTACAGCCGTTGGCTTCAATCCGATAACGAGAATCAGCCTTCGCTTTCTGCATTGGCCAACTTTAGATTGGCCGCTTGCGCAATAGAGTTGCAGCATGCCGATGCGGAAAACGGCATTCAAAACTTTATGGAGTCCTATCCTGAGTCTCCTTTGGTGCAAGAAGCCCAATGGATGTATGCCAACTTTCTTTACCGCAAGCGCGATTGGAACGATGCCATAGCGGCTTTCGAATCCATTCGCACAACCCGGATGCCCGTTGCACAAAAACGAGAGCTCCAATTCAAAAAGGGACACGCACAATTTGAATTGGAACGGTATGAAGATGCCCGATTGGATTTGTTCGCCGTGATGGAGAACCCTGAAGAGTCTGGCAAGTTTGCAGCGAATGCACAGTACTACTTTAGCCACATTTCCTATATCAAAGGACAACCTCAGGTTGCGTTATCAGGATTCCAGTCTTTGGCTTCTAATCCTGAATTCGACCAAATTGTCCCCATTTACATTGCGCAATTGCTGCATGAAACTGAGCAGTATGATGCCTTGATTGAATACGCCCCCACCGTCCTCCATGAGGACAGTCGAATCAACGAGGTGCAACGTGCCGATGTCTCTCGTTTGGTGGGAGATGCTTACTACCGGCAGCAACGATTCAAAGCGTCATTGCCTTATCTGGAAGAAGCATACACTTTCAGCCGTGGTCGGGATCGCACCCGTGAATTTGCCTATCAAATGGGCTACGTTTACTACAAAGAAAAAGCCTATCGAAAAGCACTAAACTGCTTCACCTTGTCAGTTCGCGAGGAAGATTCCATGGCCCAAAATGGAATGTACCACATGGCGGACTGTTATCTCAGTCTTGGTGAAAAAGACAAGGCGCGCACGACCTTTAAAAAGGCATCACAACTGGATTTCGACCGCGACATTCAAGAAGATGCCCTCTTTAGTTATGCAAAGCTTGCTTACGAGCTCACCTACAATCCTTTTGATGATGCCATTGGAGCCGTAGAGCGCTATCTCAGAGATTTCCCGGAATCCAAAAGAAAGGAGGAGGCTTACGGCTTCTTACTCGAGGTGTATATGTCCTCCAAAAATTATGATCGCGCATTGGAGGCTTTGGAATTGATTCAAGAAAAAACACTGCCCGTTCAGCAGGCATTTCAACTGGTTGCTTACAACCGTGGTGTCGAGTTGTTTCGAACAGGCAACTACCAGGAAGCCCTGCAGTATTTTGATGCTGTGAGGACTTACCCTGTAGACCCGCTCCTCACCGCCGAGTCGTATTTCTGGCAGGGAGAATTGAATTACCTCCTGAAAAAATACACGGACGCTACAGGCCGTTACGCTGCCTTTGAATCCTCTCCAGGAGCTTATCAAAGCAGCCATTATGCCGACGGTATCTATGCCCGAGGCTACGCACTCTTCAAGCGCAAATTGTATGTGGATGCCCTGAGCGCCTTCCGCTCCTATCTCAAGGCTGCTCCTGAAGCAAATGCAAGCAAGACACGGGATGCCAAGCTTCGTGCTGCCGATTGTTTCTTTTCGAAGAAGGATTTCGAAGCCGCATCGCGGTACTACAGCGAAGTCATTGGCTCGAGCGATATAACAGAGGATTATGCTCGATTGCAACTGGCTGAATGCTTCGGCTCATTGGATCGACCCATGGAAGAAATTGATGTACTCAAAGAGATGATTGCTCGAGCCCCTCAATCAAGCTATATTCCTGAAGCTCTGTATTCGTTGGGCCGCAGCTATATCGAGACCAACCAACTCCCGCAAGCAAGGAACGCCATGGAACGCATGCAAAGCGAATTCCCCAATTCGGCTCGTTTCAAGTACGCCTTGGTTGATCTGTGTTTAATCGGTGTCAAGGAAGGACGCGATGAAGATGTCCTTGGTATCTGGGAAATCATTCGCCGTGACTATGGACAAGATGCCATCGCCGGAGATGCTTTTAATGTTGTAGAACCCATTCTCATTGATCGTGGTTTACTCGACAATATCCCCTCAGGTGTAGGTCTCAACGGCGATGAAATTGAAGAGCGACTGTTCAATGCCGCGCGATCTTTGGCTTTAGAGCGACTGTGTGAAAAGGGCATTGTCCGTCTCGGCGAGTACATTCGATCGTATGATCAAGGACGCTTTTTGACGGAAGCTCATTTTTTCTTAGGCAACTGCTATTTCGATGATGACCAGGTCAATCAAGCCCGTGCTGCTTTCGAATATGTTTTGAATCAACCCGTTAGCGATTACACAGAACTTGCAGCGCTGGGTGCAGCAACGATCGCTTGGAACGCTGAAGACTGGGCTGGAGCATTGGTTCACTATCGAGCACTTGAGTCCGTTAGTATGCTCAAAGAAAACGTGCTCGAAGCACGCATTGGCTTGATGCGCTGTTTATACCTCCTCGAAAACAACGAGGAAGCCATGACCTATGCCAACCTTGTACTAGAAGACAGTCAAACTCCCGAAGACATTCAACGAACCGCTGTCTATTGGAGGGGCAAGATCTTATTGGAACGAGGCGATGAGATCCAGGCATCTGTGGATCTTAAAACCATCGCCAGCTTTGGCGGCGAGCGTGGCGCTGAAAGCCAATATCTCTTGTGTAAAATCAATTTTGACCGCAAGGATTATCAGGCAACGGAGTCCTCTATATTTCTACTCATTGATCAATTTGCGGCATATGACGAGTGGAAATTCCAAGCGTTTTTATTGCTTGTCGATGCCTACATCGAAATGGAAGATTGGTTCCAAGCCCGAACCACCGCACAGAGTATTTTAGAAAACGTCGCATTGGAATGGGTTCAAAACCGAGCCTTAGCTCAAGTAGAACGCATTGACCGTTTGGAGCAAGAGATTCTCCTCCAAGTCATAGAAAGCGATAGCATCCCAGCCATTCCTGCAAGAGCTACATCCCTGCCTTTTGACACCTTGAACACCGAGAAACCTTGAAGGCCATGAACTACGCTTCAAACAAAAACCACCCATTCATCGCATGGGCTATCATTGGGAGTCTTTTCGCTTCAACCCCCGTGTTTGCTACTGGTGACACATTGGACTTGGATGTCACCTTTATAGGAGATCGTGAGATTTTACTCCAGGACGCACACAAACAATTGCACTGGCCAGAGCCCGCGCAACTCACAACGACAAAACCTACATTCTCCTATTCTATGCTCTCCAAGCGGATGAATGTTCAACCCGAATGGTCTAAAAACGGCCCCGTTCGCCTTCGGGTAAGCGAACCGTTGCGAAGACTCTACAAAGGACACATCCAAGCTGGATTGGGCAATTTCATCAGCCCGACTGTCCATTTCAGCTTCACCGATTTGAGATCCCGAGAAGGCACATGGGGCATTCGAGGTGGGCACGACTCAAGCCAAGGGGGGTACGCATCCGTCGACAGCATTGAAGATGTGTTCAGCACGAGCAGCATTGCCTGCTGGGGAAAGCGTTTCCTCGGATCTGAATCTGTTGAAGTTTCCAGCGATTGGAGCCGACAGCGGGTAAGTTTGTTTGGAGGCACTCCGGATATACTCGGAACGGCTTCTTCTACAAATCGCATTTATAACGTTTGGGGAGTGCATGTTGATGCGCACAATTTTGAAACAAAGAATAAGAGCTTCCAACATCTATTCAAAGCATCCTATCAGCTTTTAAACGATGGCGGAATGCAAGAACACAATGTTGATCTGCAGGTGGAGGTGAAGCCCAATGACGAAACGCCAAGCAAATTTGGGGTTGGGTTGGGTGTGAAAAATCTACCCATATCCTTCCTACTACACGCCAACATCGATCGGCTCACACGCTCCATTGAGGGCTCCGAAACTCCGACCATACGACAAGCTATTTTTGATCTACACCCCCGCTTGAGTAAAACATTCGGAAACTGGAAAACGACCGCAGGAATCGCTTTTTGGATAGATGCCCAAGGCAAGAAGCCCTTTATGATTGTCCCTGAAATAGAAGCTTCTACAAGCCTTTTACGGGATCTCTTCATCCCGTACCTCAAAGTAGGTGGCGGTGTTCAACAAAATCGCTATCAGAAGCTCTTAGACACCAATCCCTTCCTCTCCACCAACACGGATTCACTCAACAACACCTATGAAAACATCCACCTACAAATCGGTCTTCGAGGATCCATTACCAAGGCGTTTACATTCAACCTGAGTGCACATCACCAGCGCTTCGATCAATTTTTACTCTGGAGAGCTGACGCTCAAAGCCTTCGCGGAGAAACATTTACTCCACTTTACGCGCGCTTCAACCAAACGTCCCTTCAAGCGGATGCCTCGTGGAGACTTGGATCTGCATTCACGCTCACAGGAAGCCTTCAACAAAACGCGTATTCCTTTGAATCAGATGATGACGAAGTCAACCGTCCTTGGAACTTACCGACGTTACAGACGGAATTGGGCGCTGTATACACCTGGGAAGAAAAAGTGCGCATCGGCAGTCAAATCGAATTATTAACGGGTCGAAACACCCTCCAATCGTGGTCGGTAGAAGAGTCGAACCCGTTGTACAGCCAAGGCGAATTGGTAGGGTTTGAAACCCCATTGGGAGCAACGGCTTTGTGGAACATGCAGTTAGAGTACCTCTACAATGGTCGCTTGAGTGGCTGGATTCACCTGAACAACCTCCTCAACCAGGCCAACCCGTTTCTACCGGGCTACAACAGCCAAAGATTCAGGTTTCAAATGGGCATGAATTATGCGTTCTAAACACTTGTGAGCAACCCGGTTGTTTTTTGTGAATAAGTGGCGCTTTAAAACGGCTATTTCTGAGCATTTGCAGGCCTTTCATGCGTAAATTCGAAGGTAGATTGCGTCGCTAGCGACACTACCAAATTTTAAGCGAAAGCCATGGCGGAAGAAAACCAGAACGAGGGGCCATCAACTGACTCTACTCCCCCTTCATCGAATACGAATAAAAGCAATTACGACGCGAGTAATATCCAGGCCCTTGAAGGGATGGAACACGTGCGCATGCGGCCTTCCATGTACATCGGTGACGTGGGTGTTCGCGGATTGCACCACCTCGTATATGAGGTTGTCGACAACTCGATTGATGAGGCCCTTGCCGGTCATTGTACCACAATCGATGTGATCATCAAGGAGAACAACTCCGTTCGTGTTGAAGATAACGGTCGGGGGATTCCCGTCGATATGCACGAAAAAGAAGGTGTGTCCGCTTTGCAAGTGGTCATGACCAAAATTGGTGCTGGCGGTAAGTTTGACAAAGACAGCTATAAAGTCTCTGGAGGATTGCACGGTGTGGGTGTTTCGTGCGTTAACGCATTGTCCTCGCACTTGCTTGCAGAAGTGCATCGCAACGGCAAAAAGTACGACCAGTCATACAGCCGTGGAAAAGAACTCTATGCTGTTAAGGAGCTTGGAAATTCTGATAGAACAGGGACCATCGTCGAATTCAAACCCGACGAAGAAATCTTTGAAACACTCATTTACTCCTATGCCACATTGGCGGATCGATTGAGAGAATTGTCATTTCTGAATAAAGGATTGACACTCACGCTCAAGGACGAAAGGGAGACCTTGTTTGATGATGAAGGCAAAGACTTAGGATTCAAATTTGAAGAGTTCCATTCAGAAGATGGATTGAAAGATTTCGTGAACTATCTCGATGCCAATCGGGAGCACTTAATCCCTGAGATCATACACGTAAGTGGAGAGCGCAACGGAGTCCCTGTTGAAGTCGCGATGACCTACAACACCTCTTTCACAGAGAATCTATACTCGTACGTCAACAACATCAACACGCACGAAGGCGGAACGCACCTTTCCGGATTCCGCAGAGGATTGACCTTGACGCTGAAAAAATATGCCGAGAGTACCGGCATGTTGGATAAACTTAAATTTGATATTTCAGCGGATGACTTTCGTGAAGGCCTGACTGCAGTTGTCAGTGTCAAAGTCGCTGAACCACAGTTTCAAGGACAGACGAAGACGAAGCTCGGAAACGCTGAAGTTTCAGCGCCTGTGAGCCAAGCGGTCTCTGATATGCTCCAAGACTACTTGGAGGAGCATCCAAATGACGCTCGGACTATCGTCAACAAGGTCATCCTAGCGGCCCAAGCACGTCACGCAGCGCGAAAAGCCCGTGAAATGGTTCAGCGCAAGACCGTGATGAGTGGTTCAGGACTCCCTGGTAAGCTCGCCGATTGCGCTGAGAAAGACCCTGCATTGTGTGAAATATTCTTAGTGGAGGGAGATTCCGCAGGTGGAACAGCGAAGCAAGGACGTGATCGGCACAATCAAGCGATTATGCCACTGCGTGGTAAGATTCTCAATGTGGAGAAGGCCATGAAGCACAAGATCTTCGAGAACGAGGAGATTAAGAACATTTATACTGCTTTGGGCGTCACCTTGGGAACGGAAGAAGACGAACGCGCTTTGAACATTTCCAAGCTACGTTATCATAAAGTCGTCATCATGTGTGACGCCGATGTTGACGGCAGTCACATTGAAACATTGATCCTCACCTTCTTCTTCCGACACATGAAGGAGTTGATTGAAAAGGGCTATATCTACATCGCCACTCCTCCGCTTTATTTGGTCAAGAAAGGATCGCGTCAGGTGTATGCTTGGAACGATGACGAAAGGGATCGTTTGATCGAGCAATTCAAAGGCGCTTCAGGCTCCGATGCCGGCATTGGCATTCAGCGATACAAGGGTCTTGGTGAGATGAATGCGGAACAGCTTTGGGACACCACGCTGAATCCAGAATTCCGAACACTGCGTCAGGTTACCATTGAAAATGCTGCTGCCAGTGATCACGTATTCTCGATGCTGATGGGAGATGAAGTTCCACCGCGTCGCGCTTTCATTGAAGAAAACGCCAAATACGCGAACATCGATTTCTGATTTCACTGGAATCACGTCATCACGCTATATGCCATGAACTGGGAAGGAAAATGCGTCTGGATTACAGGAGCTAGTAGTGGAATCGGACGCGCTGCTGCTACTGAATGGGCGCGTCTCGGCGCCGATGTCATCCTATCCTCTCGTCGTCAACAAGCACTTGAAGAAGTGACTTCTACATGGAATGAAGCAGAACAACTCCGTGCTTTGGTTTTGCCATTGGACTTAGGTGAACCAGCGCTCATACCAGGTCTAGCGAAGCAGGCCTTGGCGTGGAAGGGTAAGATTGATGTTGTCGTGCATTGCGGTGGCATTAGTCAACGGTCACTCGCTATTGACACGGGTCTTGAAGTGGATCGCCGCGTTATGGAAATTGACTATTTCGGAACGTTGGCGCTTACGAAGGCTATTCTGCCTGAATTCGCACGCGTTCAATCAGGCCATTTTGTCGTAGTGACGAGCCTCATGGGGCTTTTCTCCGCTCCTTTAAGGTCCGGCTATTGTGCTGCCAAACATGCCTTGCATGGCTTTTTTGAAGCGCTTCGTGCGGAGCATCACGACGACAACATTGACGTGACCATGGTCTGTCCTGGCTTTATTCGAACCTCAATCTCTGTCAATGCCATGGTGGGCGATGGCAGTCAACAAGGAACCATGGACGCAAAAACAGGAGCCGGTATTACCGCGGAGGCCTGTGCCAAGCAAATGATCCGGGCTGTCGGACGTAAAAAACATCAAGTCCTGATTGGTCGCACTGAGCTCATAGCTGCCTATCTCAAACGATTTGCACCGCGTTTGCTGCGCATCATCGTTCGGAAGGCGGCAGTTCGCTAAAACGAAATCAAGAACGTTTAGTTTTCCGGGGAAGGGCTCGCTGTTCCTCCAAACATCCAGTCCCTTGCCCCTAACATGAGCGGCTGCATAAAGCAGTCCTCCGCTACAAACGGAACTTCCTTTCGCAACGAATCCTGAAGCTTGGCTAGGCGCGGAGCGAGTCCATCTCCCTCTTTCAAATCACAGGCCTGAGCTGCTACTAAGCACTCCACAGCCAAGACTTGCTCCACATTATCCAGTACACGCCACAATTTCAATGCGGCATTGGCTCCCATACTCACGTGATCTTCTTGACCATTGGAACTGTCGATTGTGTCTGAAGATGCCGGCATACACAATTGCTTGTTCTGCGAAACCAGAGAGGCCGCTGTGTATTGAGGAATCATGTATCCACTATTCAGCCCAGGGTTGGACACCAAGAACGGAGGCAAACCATGCTTGCCAGATAGCAACTTGAAGGTTCTCCGTTCCGAAATGCTTCCCCATTCATGGGCGGCCAAAGCCAGCTGATCCAACTGCAATGCCAAGGGTTGTCCATGAAAATTTCCTCCAGACAAAATACGGCCTGATTCTGGAAATATTAGCGGGTTATCAGTAACAGCATTCACCTCATTTTCAAAGACTTCACGTGCTACACCTAAAGCATGACGAGAGGCACCATGTACTTGGGGAGAACAACGAAAAGAGTACGGATCTTGCACTTGTTCACGCGGCAAGTCTTGCCAGGTGCTATCCTTGATCCAATGGCGGATGTTCGCAGCAGATTCTTGAGCTCCTTTGTGATTTCGAACCTCATGAATGGAAGCATCAAACGGCTCAGGTCGTCCATTCCATGCTTCCAAAGACCATGCGCACAAAGCGTCAGCCCATGCCGCAATTTTATCCATGCGCTGAACCGCCATAATCCCGTAACCCAGCATCAGCTGTGTTCCATTGATGAGCGCCAACCCTTCTTTGGCACCCAATTCAATTGGATCCCAACCCTTTGCCTTCAAAACCGTTGATGACGGAACCACAGCGCCATCTACCACAAGCTCCCCTTCACCGATTAAGGGCAATACGAGATGCGACAATGGGGCCAAATCTCCACTTGCACCCAACGATCCTTGCGAAGGGACAACAGGAAGCACTCCTTCATTTAGATGCGTCAACAAACGCTCTACTGTCACCAATTGCACTCCGCTATGCCCCTTGGACAGCGATTTGATTTTAAGCAGCAGCATCGCGCGCACAATCAATTTGGGAACATCCTCTCCCACTCCACAGGCATGAGACACCAGGATGTTGCGCTGCAATGCTTGCAACGAATCGTTATCCACGCGGGTGTGCGCCAAGTCACCAAATCCTGTATTCACCCCATAAATAGCGGCTTCATCGGCATTGGCTATCGTTTCCTGGAGAAAACCGTAGCACTTTTCAATGGCCTCTTTTGCATCATCTGCCAATTCACCCACATGTTCCGATTGGAGTTTTCTCCAAACATCCTCCAAAGTCCACCAATTTAAATCCATATCGTGTGCTGATTTACGACACCAAGATAATGCCATTGGGTCCGAATTGAACGCTGTATATTCGAATGCGGAAACGAACATCCATCGTTCTGAACCTCCACAACACGAATTTCTTCATGTCGATTTCAATTACGATACGCCCCAAACAAACCACTCAAAAGTGTGTGTTCCTTTTATCTTTAGTCAGCTTTTTTTGTTCTCCTGTAATTTCTCAAGAAATGAGCAGGTCGGATACTCGAGATACCGCTATCTCTGTTGAGCTGAACACGTTGGAAAATGGACTGCGCCTCGTTTCGATAGCTGACACAGCCTCAAATCGTGTTTTCTGGTCGATAAAATTGAAGACTCCTCTAGCGTTGGAATTGGAACGCACAGGGGTTGCTCAATTGACCGGGGAAATCATGCGCTCAGGAACAGCACTGCGGTCGAGCGATTCCTTGGACGTTCTATTGGATGCGTATGACGCCGAAATCATCACCACTGAAGGCCTGTTGCGTGCTTCCAGCCCCAAAGCGTATGCCCAAGAAACGTTGGCATTGCTCGTGGAGGTTTTACGTTATCCAGCCTTTACCGAAACGGCTGTCAATGAGGCCTTAGAGCACTATCGCCTCGCCCTGTCCACAAATGAGAACAGCTCCGAAATCCGCGTTCATCAACTGAGTCAGCAACGGGTATTCACCAAGAAACACCCCTATGGAGAAACGATCTCTCCTTCATCGCTTGATTCCATTTCTCACATTGATTTGATACAACACCATGCCCTGCACTACCGCCCTCAGTATGCAAGCATCGCTGTTACCGGAGATTTGACTCATGAAGAAACCCGCACTTGGATTGAAGCTGCTTTGGGCGATTGGTTGCCACGTGAAATTCCAATTGTCCGCCACAGCGTTCCAACCAAGCCGCTTCAAAACCGTGTTTGCTTTGGAGAAATTCCTGGCGAACACCTCATGGCTTTGGAACTTTCTCACACCGTCTCATTAAAACCGGGACATTCCGATGAAGCCGCATGTGTTGTTTTAAATGCCATACTCACGCACCCAACGCTTCCTGGATCTCTTGTTGACACCAACTGCTCCACCCCGCCGTGTTCCCCTATGCTCACTTCAAGCGTACGTGCGGATGATTTATTAGGGAGCTTTCGAATCCAATCCTTGGAATCACCCCATCACGTGATTCCATTCATCGAGAAGTCCATCGCATCCATGCAGGACCTTACACTGAATCGAGTGGATACCGGATTGGTTCAATCAGCCGTCGAGGCCGTAATCGCTGACATGCAACTCCACGAAGCAGAAAAATACATGGAAGCTTGGCAAGATGCCATTTTGAACAGAGAAGATTCGGAAGGGCCACGCGCTTTTTTGAAGACGTTGCGAGCAGTCACCCCATCGGATATCCAACGGGTCGCCATTCAGTATTTACGTCCTGCCAATCTCATCATTTCCGTTGCTGGCGACCGTTCGCTGATTCCAGAAGGCTTAAGCCGTTTGAGCGGTCATTCAGAAATTGAGTTTTTTGACGCCCTTGGCAAGCGTGTTTTGCAACTCGACCCAGCACCAACTGGAGAAACGGCAGAGACCGTATTTATCGATTACTACACCGCTCGCGGCGGAGTCGAAGCATTTGAATCACTCGAGTCTCTTGTGCAAATTGCTGATGCGAGTGCAGGTGCCGAAATTGAAATTGAAGTGGAAATCAAGACCCAATATGGTGTTGGCATCTTGACTCAAGCATCGATGAATGGCACCCTTATGATGGAACAAATCATAACGAAGTCTGGAGGTGTCAATCGCATGAATGGCGAATCCAAAACCCTGCCTGAATCAGAATTCCAAAAACTGAGTCAACATCTTTATGCCGCCCATTTTTTGCATTTGACGGACCTCAACTTGACGGCCAAACTTCTTGGCATGGATCGCGCTCAAGATGGACCACACTATGTGGTTGAAATCCAATCCCATGGTGAGCCATATGAAACGCTGTATTTTCACAACGGGTCACATCTGCTGGTGAAATCAGTCGGCGAACGCAAAGGCCCGGCAGGCCCTGTGGAAATAGAAAGCACCTTTTCAGACTACCAATGGGTACAGGGATTGTCTTTTCCAATGACCACCGTACAAATGACCAATGGCCAAGGCATGACCCTTCGCGTGAGCAAAACTACCCTCAACGGGCGGATTTCATCCAACCTCTTTGACGACAATTGAATCATGGAAACGACCTCATCACACGCTGAACCTCTCATCCAACTCGATCACATCGCCGTCGCTCAAGACGAACATTGGATCATTCAAGATGTGAACCTCACGGTTCACCCTGGAGAGTTTGTCTACCTCATCGGGCAAACAGGTTCTGGCAAAAGTTCCTTGCTCAAAGCCCTCTACGGAGAGATTCCATTGGCCTCTGGAACAGGCCATGTTTGCGGGCATGACCTTCTCAAAGTAACGCGTCACAACGTTTACAGTTTACGTCGCGATCTGGGCATGGTCTTTCAAGATTTTGCGCTCTTGCCCGATCGAACGGCCGCCGAAAATCTCGCTTTTGTGCTGAAAGCAACAGGATGGAGCGAACAGTCAGCGATTGATCAGCGGGTTCAGACATGTTTGGACCAGGTCGGCCTCGGTACAAAAGGATACAAAATGCCTCATGCGCTTTCAGGCGGTGAACAACAACGGGTGGCCATCGCACGCGCTTTGCTCAATGAGCCTCCGCTTATTGTTGCTGACGAACCGACAGGCAATCTCGATCCAGATACCACCGAAGGCATCCTCGAATTGTTACATGAATTGGTGCGAAATGACCGTTCGGTCATCATGGCCACGCATGACCACGCCGCATTTCAACGACATCCCGGTAGAGTCATCCGGTGTGCTCAAGGACGAATCGAACAGCTTGATTCCCTGGCCGTATGACTCCGAAGCAAATAAAACAGCTCGCGGTAGTAATTCCCGTCAAGGACAACTTCCAAGGGCTTCAAAAAACACTGGAAGTTCTCTGGAAAAAGACCGCCATTTCGGAACACGTGGAAATTGCGGTCGTCGACGCGGGCACGTGTCCGGAAACGAGCCACTGGCTTCTGCTGCAAGACCATCGGATTGAGCACATTCGCTCTGCTAAGGACAATGGTGTCTATGACGCCATGAACTATGGCAAGAATACCGTAAACGCCCCGTGGATCTGGTTTTTAGGCGCTGGTGACACCCCTGATCAAGAAACGTTGTGTACGGTATTAGATTCCATCAAAACGTGGGACACACAGCAACTTCAGATTCATGGAGTTGCCATTGAAAGTCCCGAAAGTGGAGTTCCAGCTCATTATCCAGCACGATGGGATAGCAGTATGATTTGGAGGAATACGACCCACCATCAAGGCGTGATCTATCCGGCGGAACAACTCAAGGCGCACGCCTTCAACGTTGAGCATTCCATTCTAGCTGATTATGGATTGCATTTGAGTCTCTTCCAACAAGGAATCGAAGCGCAGCTGCATCCACAGACCATTTGCAAGGTTGAAGCAGGCGGTGTATCGCGGCGCTTCAATGCCAACCTCTACCGAGAAGAGTGGAAGGTTAAAAAGTCGGTGCTTCAAGGCCCCACAAAATGGGTGCACCCCCTATGGCTTTTGGTCAAATACGTCTTTAAAAAATCAGGGTGGCCCGTGCCTGCGTGAATCAAGCGCCTGCTTGCTTCAATGCGTGCTGGATGTTTTGCTCTTCTGCCTCCCAATGCAAACTCAAAGCGGCCAATTCGCAGCGTGTCCTCCATTCTGGATTCGGGACCTGCAACACACGCTCGATCGCATCCGCAATGGATTCCGGTTGGTGGTCCGCAATGACCGCACCAATTTGCCATTGTTCAACGATTCGCGCGACTTCAGGCATAGGGCTCACAACCACAGGAACACCCGCATGGATGTAATCAAATAGTTTATTGGGAAGGCTCATCCAATAATTCCCATGAACACCCCGGTCTAAACTCAAACCAACATCCGCTGATGCCGTCAATTTTCGCAGCGACTCAAACGGAAGCTTAGGCAAACAAAACAATCTTCCTTTTGCGGAATCCACTTGTTCCAAAGCCCATTCAAACTCCACTCCGGCTCCCACCACCACCAATGTTCCCTTCGCTATGGAATCGAGCGCCTCAACAGCTTCTCGCACTCCGCGGTCTTTATCCAAAAAGGCACCTTGCAAGATGAAAATGGGTCGAGTGCATGGGATGTTGTAGTCCGCCCAAAGTGCATCATCTCGCTCTTCTCTTTTCTGAGACAACGGCATGTTTCGAACGACGAGAGGCCGGCCTGCAGCGCCGTTTGGGTAACGCTCAAGGTAGGCGTCCGCAATGGCATCGTTGACTGTAATGACGGCGTTTAACCGAGGGAATAGCCACTTTTCCACTGCAAGCCAAACACCGCGTTGAAATGCCCGACCTGTGAGACCTGCTGCCTCGGTGAAGTATTCATGACTATCGTAAATCAAAGGCTTTCTTCGGAGAACTTTCACTAAAAAAGCCGGCAAAAGCGTATCCAAATCGTTGGCCCAAATGGCATCATAAGGCATCCACAACAGCTTCCAAAACAAGGACCATTGAAGGCATGCATAAAAACCAACTCCCGTGTGAAAAGGCAGCTTAAACCGGTGATGCAATCGAGCTGTTTTAAACGGAACTGAATCCGGCAGCATCCGACCCAAAAGAAAAATCTCCCACCCCGCCTTTTCCAGTGTAGAACATGTTTTGGCGACACGTTGATCGTGGGCTAAGTCATTGGAGACCAGCACCACCATTCGTTTATTGCTCCGCGTTGTCAACGAGGCTAGGATTTCATCGACTCTTGAACCTTGCGCAAAACACGCTTGGTGTACTCCGGGAAGTCAGCCCCCATCATCCAGCCAAAATAGCCTGGATTCGCACGTAAAATGGACTCCACTGTCTTGCCCTTGTGCTGTCCAAAATTGAACAAGACCTGATCCGCATCATCATAGACAAATCGACCAGCCAGGTCCGCAAAACGTTGTCGTTGGCAGAAGATATGCAAAGCGTCCATATCAACAGGAACAGGACCGATATCATCTCCATTGCTCGCTTTGACCACTGTGGTCTCATAGCGTTCCAACTGCGCCAACAGCACCTCAAGTGTAGCCTCTGTATCCGGAAGGGCTTCGTGTGCACCGTCCAATTCCTTGTCGCAATAGAATCGAAAAGCAGCGCGCAAGGTGCGTTGTTCCATCATATGAAAGATGTTCTGGACGTCGATCAAGTTTCGTCCCTCTACCCCAAAATCGATGCCTGCCCGCAAAAATTCTTCGGCTAGAAACGGCACATCAAATCGATTCGAATTGAATCCTCCGAGATCGCATCCTTCAATAAATTCAGACATGCTCTTGGCATATTGACGAAATGTTGGCTTGTCTGCAACATCGGCGTCGTATATACCATGAATGAGACTTGTCTCAATTGGAATGGGCCTTTCAGGATTGATCAATACCCGATGTTCCGGTCCGCGCTGCTCTGGCTTCTTTTCAACGGTCCCATCAGGTGAGACCTTGATCATCGCCAATTCCACGATGCGGTCCTTGGACAAATCTGTCCCTGTCGTTTCCAAGTCAAAAATGACCAACGGTTTCTTCAAATGAAGCATAGAAAAATTCATGGCCGCAAGTTCGAACATTCCGACCATACCTGTGACTGCTCAACTCGCAATCTTTGGCTGGTTTTACACCACTGGACGCTCCGGATCGAAGGCCTCTAAATAATCAGCGACCCTGCGAACAAAGCTCCCTCCCAACATCCCATCCACCACACGGTGGTCATAGCTATGACTCAAGAACATCATGTGACGAACAGCAATCACATCCCCATCAGGAGTCTCCAAAACAGCCGGTTTTTTACGAATCGCTCCCAACGCCAAAATGGCAACCTGGGGCTGATTGATAATCGGAGTCCCCATGACATTGCCAAAAGTGCCAACATTGGACATGGTATACGTTCCACCAGCCGTGTCATCGGGCTTCAACTTTCCTCTTCTAGCTCGATCCGCCAAGTCATTGACTTGCTTCGCCAAACCGACCAGACTAAACTGGTCTGCATTTTTGATGACAGGCACAATTAGATTGCCTGAAGGCAGCGCAGCGGCCATGCCAAGGTTGATTTGTTTCTTAATGATGATCCGATCACCGTCTACGGTCGCATTGACCCCCGGGAAATCCCGAATCGCCTTCACGATCGCCTCCGCGATCAATGGGGTAAAGGTCAATTTCGTCCCATGTGCCTTTTCAAATTCCGCTTTGTTTTTACTGCGCCATTGTACCATTCTGGTCACATCCGCCTCAACAAAGCTGGTAACATGCGGACTTGTCTGTACAGAGCGCACCATGTGATCAGCGATCATTTTGCGCATGCGGTCCATCTCAATGATTTCATCTTCACCAGACACAACAACCGGAGGAGCAACAGACGCACTTACCGATCTAGGAGCAGCCGCTGCCGGTACAGAAGTCTTCACCGCAGCCGTTCCTCGCGTGGAGACGTAGGCCAGAATATCTTTTTTCGTCACACGACCCTCTGAACCAGAGCCTACAATCGCCTCCAATTCAGAGGTCGTTACGCCTTCAGATTTTGCAATACTTCGAACGAGAGGAGAATAAAATCGTCCTCCAGCACCCGTTCGTGCGGGCATTGTTTCCAATGGAGCCGAAACGGCAGACAATACTGCAGGCGATGGGACTGGTGCTTCCACGCGTGTTGGTCCTTCCACGACCGCGGGAGTCGGAACTGCCGCGGGCGCAGAGGGCGCTGCCGCAGCAACCGTTGCTTCTCCGCCGATCTCAAATCGAGCGATGGCCTGCCCAACAGCCACAACATCCCCTTCAGCGACCAACCACTCAACAAGCGTCCCGTCCTCTGGAGCCGGAACTTCACTATCTACTTTATCCGTAGCTATTTCAACGAGGGGCTCATCGGACTCGACGAACTCACTCGGTGAAACGACAAGTTTGGTGATGGTGGCTTCTGCCACACTCTCACCCATTTTTGGAAGGAGGATTTCAATTGTTGCCATGGCGATGTATTGCGCGACGCGAAATTAGGGCTTCCTGGATGACTCCAAGGTCTGTCGTCCAACGATAATCTCGAGCGTAGGTCAAATTGATGCGTTGTCGCACACGAGAATTCGTTGATTCAGAGCAACTAAACAGATGTCGCTTCAGTCCAGGAAGTTCTTTTATTTCTGAAGAAAACCCCACCCATGTGGCCCTTCCGAGCAAGACTTCCAGTGCTCCTTGAACCCAAGAAAACCGTGCTAAAAGGAGCCACACCGGCAGTGTGACCATAACTACCAAAGAACAAATAATATCGAAAAGTCGCTTCGTTCTTTTGGAACCCGGACGCTGTATGGCCCGGTACAACTCTGTAATGGGAGCCATTTCTGGACCTCCCGACCCCATGATATGCCCTTTGTTTTTGCCGGTTTCCGACCACGCTATTCGGAACTGAACGCGACTATCTGCCACACGACTCATCAAATGAATGATGCTAAATGCAGTCAAATCATGGCCGCTCAATACCACTTCGTTGATGCGATGCACTCGAACAGCCTCGTCCAAATCCTTTGCTGAACCGATCCATTGGATGTTATTCAACCCGCTCTTCTTGGCCAAAATAGCCGGATCAACTTCATCCGGGAGTAGCGCCCACATCGCCGAATCAGCGGTCCCGCGCAACTCAACTGAATCAACCAGGTCAACCAAATACTCTATGTCCTCAGGCCCAGACACAAACAACCTTCTATGGGCTTGTTGATTTTTCCAATTTGGGCCGCCCACTATTTTTCTAAAGACCATGAACACCGTCAGAGCAATTCCTGAACCGGCCAATAAAATGGCTCGACTAAACCGCAACGATTCGGGAAGCAGCCCGTAGACCGCAAATAGCACCAAGCTACCAAAGGCAACACCCTTCAGAATACGCGTACCCCGCCATGGTTGATCGTAGCCACCGCTTAACCACACCGAAGTCATCCATGTTAAAGCATATATCGCTAAAGCTACCGTTGCCGATCTCCAGGGGTACACAATACCCGATTGGACGCTGTACACTTGCATCAAGGCTACCAATCCTGCGAAAATCAACGAAAGCTCCATTGCTGGCAACGCCCATTTTTTGACCACGCGCGAAAAAATGGCTAAAGCCGCCCTGAAATAAATCGCCATTTGAATCAAGGCCAACAACACCTTCCCTTCACTGCCTTCAAAATGCGTTCTGGCAAAAATGAGCATCGCTTTGTAAAAGACCAACACATAATTCAACGACCCCTTCTTGGTGCTTTCTCCCTTGTAATGAATGATCGAAGTCCCCGCATAATAGTGGTTCTCCCAACCTCCTTTGAGCAAGCGCCAGCTGAGATCGATGTCTTCTCCGTACATGAAGTATTGCTCATCCAACAAACCAACCTGATCCAATGCTTTGCGGCGCATCCACATAAACGCACCGCTTAAAATCTCGATTTGGGCATCCTGATCTCGCGATAAATGTCCTTGGTAGTACTGATTCAGACGAGATGACTTCGGTGCCAATCGATAGATTCCCGAGATCTTACAAAACGAAGCCCATGGAGATGGAAGTCCACGTTTTGATTCAGGAAGGTACCGGCCTTGGCCATCCACCATGGGAACACCCAGTCCTCCCAGTTGTGGGTGGGCATGAGCATAAGCAAGAGTTTTAACCAATGCATCTTCAGGGATGACGGTGTCCGGGTTGAGAAGCAGCACCCACTCTCCACTTGACTGCCGCACAGCCGCATTGTTGCCCCTTGAAAACCCCACGTTTTCTTCCAACGCGAGCAGTTTAACCTCTGGAAAGTCCCGCCGAACCATGCCGCAAGAACCGTCGACGGAGCGGTTGTCTACCACCCACACTTCCGCTTGAAAGCCGGCGGCCTCAAACACATCCGTTGCCTTTCGGACGGATGCTAAACATTGAGCAAGAAAGTGCTCGACGTTGTAATTGACGATGATAATGGAAAGGTCCATGAACTTAGTCGCTTAACAAATCAAGGAGACGGCACATGCTTCAAATTTACACCACAACGCACAGCCACAGTTGCTCATTGCGTGTAGGGCAAACGTTGTCGAATACTCTGCACCAAAGTGGCTTCATCCGCATGCTGTAAATCGTCGCCTACAGCCACACCGCGTGCAATCGCAGTCACCTGTACATCGCTGGACGCTAATTTCCGGAAAAGATAAAAAGCGGTGGTTTCACCCTCCATGGTCGTGGGCAAGGCAAAAATAATTTCGAGCTGCTTGGCTTCTTCGATTGGAGATGAAGTGACCCGATCCACGAGTGATTCGATGTTCAAATCATTGGGGCCCGTTCCGTCCATGGGACTAATGACACCCCCGAGCACATGGTATAGCCCGCGAAATTGCCCCGTGCTTTCAATGGCCAATAAATCTCTCAAGTCTTCCACAACACAAATCAATCGATCGTCTCGGGCTGCGTCCTCACAGATGGAACACTGGTCCTGCTCAGTGAGGTTGTGGCAAATTTGACATCCACGTATCCCCTGCCGCAATGAGACCAGGGATTCTGCAAAAGCTTCCACCTGTTCTTCAGACCTCCGCAACATGTTCAACACCAGCCGCAGCGCAGTCTTTCGACCGATGCCCGGAAGGGACGCCATGTGGTCCACAGCAGTTTCCATAAGACGAGAAGGCAATTCCATGCCGACAAAGTTACGGCTTGCCGCATCTTTGAACCATGAATCCAATCTTGGTCCTTTCCGTTTTCGTCGGTTATGTCATGCTCTTGCTGTTCATCGCACATCGAACAAGCAAACAAACGGTCGGTATTTCCGAATCTGAGCAATTTTTTCTCGCCGGTAGAAGCGCCCCATGGTATGTCGTAGCCTTTGGCATGTTAGGGGCATCATTGAGCGGTGTCACCTTCATCAGTGTTCCAGGCTGGGTGGGTACCCAAGGGTTCACTTACATGCAAATGGTATTGGGCTATCTCGCGGGATACGCATTCATCATGGCCGTTTTGCTTCCGCTTTATTATCGGTTGGGGTTGACCAGTATTTATGGCTATTTCAAAAGTCGATTTGGGCCAAGAGCATACCGCACGGGAGCATCCTTTTTCATCCTTTCGCGCATCATTGGCGCCTCTTTTCGATTGTTCTTGGTGGCTTTGGTGGTTCAGATGTTTGTCCTCACCCCGTTGGGATGGGATGTTCATTGGTCACTGCCCATCATTGGAGAAGTCCCCATCGGATTGGCCTTGGCGGTCGCTACCATCATAGGGGTCATCTATGGCTACACGCGCAAAGGCGGGATCGGTACCATTATTTGGACGGATACCCTTCAAACGGCTGCCATGTTGATCGCCGTGGTGCTCGCCGTGGTGGTCTTAGCCCGTGAGCTCAATTGGGACTTGGGACAGCTTCCCGGCCACATTCGTGATACCCCTTGGAGTCATTGGTGGGTTCTAGACGATTGGAAAGCGCCTAACCATGCACTGAAGCATTTTTTAGCGGGTGCTTTTGTCGCCATCGCCATGACCGGCATGGACCAGGATATGATGCAGAAAAACCTGGCATGTAAAAACGTCAAAGAAGCCCGTTGGAACATGGGCTCGTTTTCTTTGGTTTTGGTGGGTGTAAACGTGTTGTTTCTCTCTCTCGGTGTCCTGCTCTATGCCTATGCTGAACAAACCGGACTGCATGTCGAACGAGCAGATGGACTTTTCCCAACCATCGCTTTGAATGCTTCGCTCGGTGTGGGTGTGGGCATCGCCTTTCTCATTGGTCTGCTTGCATCGGCGTTCAGTTCTGCAGACAGCGCTTTGACTGCCTTGACCACTTCTGTCTGTGTGGATTTGATTCAAACGGAATCGATGGAGCCATCCCGTGGAAATGCGATCCGTAAAAAGGTACACGGCCTGGTCGCAGTGGTTTTGTTTGGTGTCATCATGGCCTTTTCTTCGGTTGAAGATACCTCAGTAGTCTCTGCGATTTTCACTGCAGCCAACTACACATATGGCCCGTTACTTGGTTTGTTTGCCTTTGGTTTGATCAACAAACGCTCACCAAAGGACATGTGGATTCCGTTGGTTGCACTGCTATCCCCTTTTCTGTGCTTCATGTTAGAATCCTGGCTAAAGAGTCGCTACGGGTTCAGTTTTGGATTCGCTTTACTGCCGGTCAACGGACTGTTCACGTGCATCGGCCTTTGGCTGATTTCCCTCGAAATAAAACCCCGGCTGTAAAAAGTGTTTCATCCACAACGGTGTCATGAAAAAAGGATGTGCTTTGGACGTGCGCATCTTGACCGGATTTAACTTTGTGTCTCAATTTGAATCGACTCAATGGATCAACGTCCTTCCTCCCTTCTCAATCGTTTATCAGAATCCGCGACGATTGCCATGGCGCGCAAAGCAACGGAGCTCAAAAACTCCGGTGTTGACGTCATTTCTTTATCTCTTGGAGAGCCTGATTTCGATACACCACAACCGATGAAAGATGCGGGGATTCAGGCCATTGAGAACAACGTCACCCATTACACCCCCGTCCCCGGAATCCTCAGCGTACGAGAGTCCATCTGCCGCAAATTCAAACGAGACAACGGGCTGCATTTTGACGCCGATCAAATTGTCGTCTCCAATGGAGCAAAGCAGAGTATAACCAATGTGGTTTTGGCATTGGTTGATCCCGGAGAGGAAGTCATTTTGCCGGCACCGTACTGGGTGAGCTATGCCGATATGGTGGCTTTTGCTGGAGGTAAAACAGTCATCCTCCCGACGAGAATTGAAGAAGATTTTAAAATCAACCCCGAGGCATTGGAAGCTGCCATCAATGCCAACACCCGACTGCTGATTTACTCATCGCCTTGCAATCCAAGCGGATCCGTATACACGCAAGAAGAGATTGATGCCTTGGCAGCGGTGTTGATTCGAAACTCCCATGTTTTTGTCATCTCAGATGAGATTTACGAATTGATTAATTTCACAGGAAAACACGCTTCATTGGGAGCCATCGAAGGCATTCAAGACCGCGTCATCACGGTGAACGGGGTCTCCAAAGGCTTTGCCATGACCGGATGGCGATTGGGCTACATCGGCGCTCCACATTGGATTGCTAAAGCCTGTACAAAAATTCAAGGCCAGGTAACCTCCGCACCTTGCAGTATTGCTCAAGTGGCTGCTGGAGCTGCGATGGATGCCGACCCGAGCATTGCAGATGAAATGAAAGCTGCATTTCTTCAGAGAAGAGACCTCATGATTGACGGACTTTCAAGCATACCAGGCTTCAAGGTAAATCGACCAATGGGGGCCTTTTACCTCTTTCCTGATGTCAGTTCGTTGTTTGGAAAATCACATGCGGGAGGCACCATTGCCAACGCGTCAGATTTCTCCCTGTACTTACTTGAAAAGGCACATGTCGCTACAGTCGCGGGGTCCGCTTTTGGCACTCCTGAGTGCATTCGCCTCTCGTATGCTGCCTCTGAAGAACAACTCTTAGAGGCTGTGCGTCGAATCGCAGAAGCGGTATCTGTGCTCCAATGACCTCCCTGCTTTAACTTCGCTTCATGGACGCCAGTCAAGCTCTTCAACAGTGCCGAAATTTGACCGCCTTGGTCATCGGAGATGTCATGATCGATGCCTACCTCATTGGTGACGTCAATCGCATTTCACCAGAAGCCCCTGTCCCCGTGGTGGATGTGAAGTCCCGTGACAGGCGATTGGGAGGGGCTGCTAACGTCGCCAAAAACCTGTTGTCTATGGGGGCTCAGGTGCATCTCGCATCGGTCATTGGAACGGATGAGGCAGGCGAACATTTGCGAAGTTTACTCGATAATCTCAGCATTGGCGATTCATGCATCGTTGCTGATTCATCGCGACCAACGACCATCAAAACACGGGTCATCAGCAATGGCCAGCAGTTGCTTCGTGTGGACGAAGAAACCGTTGTTCCCATTCACGCTGAAATCAGTGCTACACTGGTGAGTCGATGCATTCAATTGTTCGATTCTGCGACCATCGATGTGGTAATTTTTGAAGACTATGACAAAGGCGTGCTTACTCCGGAAGGAATTGCAGCCTTAATTGAGGCTGCTCATCAACGGAATATTCCTGTGACGGTCGATCCAAAATTCAAGCAATTTCACGCGTATCGCGGGGTTGACTTGTTCAAACCCAATCTGAAAGAACTGCGAGAAGGCCTGAATGCGTTGATTGGAAAAGAAGACGATCAAGCGATTGAAGCGGCCATTGACCAATTGACCTCCCAACTCAACGTTCAGAATGTATTGGTGACACTTAGCGAACGAGGTGTCTGGATGCATGCGCCTCATCAAGGGGTTTCCCACAAACGCATCCCTGCTTTTCAGCGAGAAATCAACGATGTCAGTGGAGCTGGAGACACCGTTATAGCCGTGGCCTCTCTCATGCTCGCGATGCATGTTCCCGCTGACCAACTCGCTGCAGTATCCAACTTAGCCGGAGGTCTCGTTTGTGAAAAAGTAGGTGTTGTCCCCATCAACAAGGAGCAACTCATCTCAGAGTGGGAATCGAATCACACACCGATCCCCTCTCGCCCAAGCGCATGAACTTCCAGGAATTCAGAGAACGGGTCAATGTCGTTTTGTACAGCTCCAAAGAGCAAGTACTCTCCCTATTAAAAATTCTCAACCTCCTCGTTTCCGCTTCTACACTCGTCGTTTTGGCCATGTACTATGGCTTTCCAAATGACAGTGAAACAGCTACGCTGCTTCTTTCTTGGGTCAAGACCTCGTTCTTCTTCTACGTTTTTCAGTATGTCACGAAGGTGCTGTACGAATTTCATCCCGTTCAATTCATTCGAAAAACCTGGTTCGAATGTTTGGTGATGAGCATCCTCATCATTGAAGGGACGAGCGACCTTTTGACTGGAAAACTCTTTATTGGCGGATTCATTCAGGGCCTTGGAGTTGGCTCCATTCAAGACATTTACACCCTGTTCATTCAAGGGTATTTCTTCACGGTTGTTGCTGCTGAATTGCTGCGACAGGGACGTGTCTTGCCGCGTTTTCGTTTGAATCCTGCGTTGATCTTCATCCTTAGTTTTTTTGGAATTATCACCATCGGTACTGTGCTCCTGATGCTCCCTGAAATGACCGTCGCTGCCAACAGCATGGCGTTCATTGACGCTCTTTTCACTTCCACAAGTGCAACCTGCGTCACGGGCTTGATGGTTGAAGATGCCGCAACATTTTTTACATTCAAAGGACAAGTCGTCCTGCTGCTACTCATCCAATTGGGCGGCTTAAACTTGATTGCATTCGGCTCTTTTCTCATGCTTGCAGCGCGATTTGGCCTCGGCGTAAAGCAGCATGATGTCATTGAAGATTTTGTCCATCGAGACAATTACAATTCCGGGTCGAGCATGTTGAGCAAAGTGCTCCTCTGGTGCTTGGGAATCGAAGTGATTGGAGCTTTGGCTTTGTATCTCTCCTGGGGTCCAGGCGTGACTTTCGAACACAACGGCAGCTCCATTTTTCATTCGATTTTCCACTCCATTTCCGCCTTCAATAGCGCCGGGATCACCCTTTTCACAGACGGATTCGTCAACGAATCTGTTGTCCAAAATTGGTCTGTTCACTGGGTTATTACCTTTTTGGTGTTCTTCGGAGCGTTGGGCATGGTGGCCATATTCGATTTATTTGATCCAGCTAGGCTGAGAGAACGCATGGCTCAGCCCTGGAAGAAGATTGACTTTGCCACCAAAATTGCGCTTTACTTTTCCATTGGCTTGGTTGCTTTTGGCGCGGTTGGATTTTGGTTTTTAGAGCAAGAAAACACGCTGAGTGGCATGAGTTATTTTGGACAGTTTACCACTGCTATTTTCCAAAGCACCACAAGAACCAGCGGTTTTAGCACCGTGAATATCGGAACGGTTGGTATCCCCATGCTGTTCTTGTTCATCATCCTCATGTTCATCGGCGCATCCTCTAGTTCCACTGGCGGCGGTATCAAAACATCAACGTTCGCTATCGTATTGGCTGATGTGTGGAGGACGATTCGAAGTTTGGATCACGTCCAATTGTTCCAGCGAACCGTCCCTGAAATTTTACGGTCAAGAGCATACAGTGTCTTGCTCTTTTTCTTGGCAGGAAACACCATCGCTATTTTTCTGTTAACCATTACAGAATCATCCATTTTAGACATGCCTGACCGCGGAATTTTGGATCTTATTTTCGAAGAAATCAGTGCCTTTGGTACCGTTGGATTGAGCACAGGGATCACCCCCATGCTAAGCAATGCGGGAAAGGTGATTGTCATTTTGAGTATGTTCATAGGTCGTGTTGGCACCCTCACCGTTGCGTTTGCGTTGGGCGGTAAATACATCAAACGTCACATCAAATACCCAGCAGGCCACACCATGGTTGGCTAACTCACTGAATGGGAACACCAGTCACACCTTATGCTTCTGCGGATGCCGAATCCAAAAAGCAGCAAGTCGCGCGGATGTTTGACAACATTGCGCACAGTTATGATTTTCTAAACCACCTCTTCTCTTTTGGCATTGATGTCTTATGGAGAAAGCGAACCATCCGGATTCTGAAGCAGCATTGGATTGGACATGCGGGGCCTTTCCGACTGATGGACATGGCCACCGGTACCGCCGATTTTGCCATTGAGGCGTTGCGTATGAACCTCAAAGACACCCGCGTCACAGGGGTCGACATCTCCCCTGGGATGCTCGAGGTTGGACGTAAAAAGGTCACCAAACGCGGATGGGATGATCGCATCGAACTGATTGAAGGAGATAGCGCCGACCTTCCTTTTGACGACGCAACCTTTGACGCCTATACCGTCGCTTTCGGCGTGCGCAATTTTGAAAACCTCGATCAAGGCATGAAGGAGATGTTCCGAGTACTTAAACCCGGTGGAATGGGACTGGTTTTGGAGTTTTCGAAGCCCAAAACCTTTCCGATGAAGCAGCTCTTTGGGCTGTACTTCAAATTCATCATGCCCACCATAGGACGGTTGGTTTCCAAAGATGCCGCGGCCTACTCGTATTTGCCCGAAAGCGTTGCCGCCTTCCCTGAAGGCCCCGAGTTCATGACCCGGATGGGTACAGCGGGATACCAAGAGTGTCGGCAAATCAAACTGACTGGCGGCATTGCTTCGATTTATACCGGCACAAAACCGATGCTTCCATGATTTTGCGCGTCTGGCCCTCCCGACTTACTGGCGCCGTTCAAGCGCCGGCTTCCAAGTCGGTCATGCAGCGGCTAATTGCTGGCGCCTTGTTGGCCAAAGGCACCACCACGCTTCACCATGTTTCCGACTCGGATGACTGCACAGCAGCATTGCATATGGCTGCCACGTTGGGAGCGGATATCGAGCTTGGAGAGTCCAGCGTGCGGATTACAGGCCATGGTGTGCCTTTGCACAACCGCTCAAACACCATCGATGCCGGAGAATCAGGATTGGCCGCTCGACTTTTCGCATCGGTAGCGACCTCTGCGGCCGCGCCAATCCGGATAGAAGGACAAGGAACCCTAAACAAAAGACCCATGGACGCTCTCAAAGCGCCCATCGAAGCATTGGGAGGTTCATTCGTTAGCACTGAAGGCCGCTGTCCTCTTTTGGTTTCGGGACCACTCAAGGGTGGTCAAATGGAAATTGACGGTTCTGTCAGCTCGCAATATTTGACGGGGCTCTTGATGACCTTGGCCACAGCAGATCATGACTCCTCTATAGCCGTGACCAACTTGGTCAGCAAACCGTACATCGAAATGACCATTGCCATCATGCAAGATTTCGGCATTGACGTGAGTGTCAATGATGCCTTTGACGCTTTTGAAATCCCGGGCAAACAGACGTTTAAAGGCTTTGAAACGACGGTAGATGGTGATTGGTCAGCAGCGGCTTTCCTGCTCGTCGCTGGCATGTTAGCCGCAGAGACGTCCATTGAAATTCAAGGTCTGAATTCGTTGTACCCACAGGCAGACGAAGCAATTCGCGGAGCCCTGCTATTTGCTGGGGGAGCGCTTTCCGGTTCGGACGATGGAGTGCAAATTGCGCAACGTCCCGTGAGGGCGTTCAACTTGGACTTAACCGATTCCCCTGATCTCTTTCCTCCTCTGGCCGTTTTGGCGGCCTTTGCAAAGAAACCTAGTGTGCTGCGAGGGGCCCATCGCTTGGTCCACAAAGAATCCAATCGAGCACAGGCGCTCATCACGGAATTTAAGAAATTGGGCATTGCCGTGGAGCATGATGAAGCCGGGGACCAATTGCGCATTCACCCCTGGAATCGAACGTCCACTTCAAAACCCATTCGCATTTCGAGTCATGGCGACCATCGCATGGCAATGGCAGCTGCCGTTTTGGCGATAGCCGGTGTTGGAGCCATTGAAATTGAAGACGCGGAATGCGTGGCTAAGAGCTACCCCGCTTTCTTTGATGATCTCGAGGTGTTGGGCGTGCGGATTGAGTGGGTGTCGAAGTGAATGTCCGGTTACTTGATTGAAATAAAAAAGGCCCCATGCACGATCGTGCATGGGGCCTTTTTATTATCCAATTCAGGTGATTATTCTTCTCCTATTCGAGAAATTGCAAAGTTGAACGATGGCAATTCGACAGAACTACCGGTAACATCCATCTCTAAATAGACTTCCTCACCGGCAGCAACTTCGAAGAGCATGGAACCGTTGATAAATTTAAAAGCCGAAAAACCAGAGTATAACTCTGCTGAAAGTGTCATAACCGTTTTCGCGGTAATACCATCATCGCATATTACTCGAACGACAGCAAAAGCATCACTACCACTTCCCTCAACCTCCATGTTCAATTGAATATTATAAAAGCCCGCGCTTTGAAGTAAGATGTTATCATTTGTAATATCTCCATCAGATATTCCAGCAAATGTGAACATTCCAGGGATATCTGTGGCAGTTTGAGATAATTCTGACGAGAAATTTAACGCGGTACCAGGTTCTGGAAAAAGCACAAGTCTCGTAGCAGTACTTACCCCAACAGTCTGATTTTGAGCGTGCGATGTTTTAACAATCTTAGCACTTGCATGATACGGAGCTAAGCTCGACACCACCGGGGCGACAACGTTACCGACAAATGTCGTGGAGGTCGCATCAATGGTGATGGCTCCGCTCGCGTCGATATCCAGGGTCGACGCATCGATGTCGATGGGTTGATCTGCGTTCGTCCCGATGTTCAAGCCTGCAGCTCCATCCAATGTCAAAGCACCAGCGCTCGTCGTAAGATTTGAGGCGGCAGCAGCATCAAGACTCATTCCTGCTGAAGCATCCATCGTAATCGCGGCACCGTTCACATCAACTGCACCGGTCGTCGTTACGTCTACTTCAGCAGCATTACCCACTACATTGACACCACCATTTCCATCCAAAGTCAAAATACCGGTCGCTGTAATCGGCAAAGCCGTAGCGGCAGCGGCCGTTGAAATGCTCGTCACTTGAGTGATTACCCCGGTATTCGCAATGCCATTGTGGGCGTTGTCAATTCCTCGCAGGCTAGACAAACCGGTTACACCTAACGTTCCGCTCATAGTCACGCCCTCACCGGCATCCGTTGAAACCACCTTCAAAATGTCAGTCTTACCTGTTGAACCAATTGAATAAGCAGATGCCGTATTGTCGACAACCGTGTGTGTTGTCGCTGCAGTATTCGCTACTGTCGTTGGTAAGTTCAGTGTACCTGATAAGGTGGTGACTCCTGTCAAATCAATGGCTGGCGCATCAACCTTTACCGCTCCGTCTGCATCCATATCAATGTCAGCAACACCCGCTCCGCTATTGCTAGCCGCTATAGTTAAGGTCTTTGTTGATGCCGCATTTGCTGTCATCGTCAAGTTCGAATCATCTGTTCCGTCAATTGAAACCGACGCGCCGTCAAACGTCAAGGCACCGCCACCTATAAAGGCCATTGCACCCGTACCGGTTTGAATCGTTGTTGAGCTTGTTGTATTGGTCGAGCCCAATGTCAATGCCTTTACTCCAGCACCTGTTGCAATATTCACTGCTGTGGCTGCAGCGTCGCTCGAGACATTCATTGTTCCCGTTCCTGAAGCAACCGTTAAAGCCGTATTTGCTGACGTAATGTCTAAGGAGCCAGACGCATCTAATGTAAAGTTTGCACTATTGATATCCACTGCGCCGGTGGTCGTTACGTCCACTTCAGCAGCATTGCCCTTAATGTTCACTCCACTAAATCCATCGAGGGTGGCAAATCCTGTAGTGGCCTTTATCTGAGCATGTGTTCCGGCAATGATATCAGTCTGCGTCCCAGATTCCATATCAATACCACCTGCAGTAGCTTTTATGGTTAGTGCACCATTATCCGTACCAGCGGTGTTCACTAAATAAATCATTTCAGCGGCGGGGGTGGCAGAGGCAACAATTTGAAGACCAGCATCACCAGCTGCATTGGAAAACAGAGCAACGCCGTTATCATCCACAGTAATCGAAGTATTGCCTGTGGTGTTGGAAGTCAACGAAGCCGCAGTCATTCCCAATGCCCCACCAGCATTTATCCCTGTTATCCCTGACATCACACCACCTGTCAAAGTCGCTGTACCGTCTGTCAAAGAGCCACCCGTTACAGCTCCGCTTGCCGTTACTGTAGTAGCGCCTGAAAGTGCACCACTGCTTAACGTTGCTGTACCGTCTGTCAAAGAGCCACCCGTTACAGCTCCGCTT
>Ga0209631_10000176_pt1 | contig 86536 bp, 74 predicted proteins | sample COG_08_FD_184752 | JGI IMG/M metagenome (GOLD analysis project Ga0209631, IMG submission 184752) | Pelagic Microbial community sample from North Sea - COGITO 998_met_08 (SPAdes) (version 2) | ecosystem: Environmental > Aquatic > Marine > Neritic zone/Coastal water | place: Helgoland, sampling...
TAATCACATCATTCAGTATTAAATCAATAACGCCGTCAGAAAACATCTCGGTATGTAGACCAAGATCTTTGTGATGAATAAGTTTAGACAACACAGCATTAGGTATATTTCCAATACCCATTTGTAAAGTGCTTCTATCTTCAATCAAATTCGCAATAAAATTTGCAATTTTATTTTCAGTTTCAGAGGGCGCATCAAAATTCAAGGTAGGTAGTGGTATGTCACATTCTACAAAACTATTAATTTCTGAAATATGTATCAGGCCATCACCGTGAGTTCTAGGCATCTGCTTGTTTACTTGAGCAATGACAACTTTGGCATTTGCAATTGCAGCTAATGTTGCCTCAATTGAAACTCCCAACGAACAGTATCCATGTTTATCTGGTACCGAGACGTGTATCATCGCAACATCAAGAGCAACAATGTTTCGTTTAAAAAGCAAAGGAAGTTCACTTAGAAAAACAGGAGTATACGATCCATTCCCTGCTGTTAATGTGTGTCTCACATTGTGACCAATAAAAAAAGAGTTTACATGGAAACTGTTTCTCAATTCGGGATTTGCGTAGGGCGTCTCTCCCTCTAAATGTAGATGACACACTTCGACATTGCGCAATTCCTCATGTTTATCACTCATGGCATTGATTAATAATTGAGGAGCTGCAGCCGCAGCTTGTATATAAACTCGGTCATTTGATTTTATAATTTTCACTGCTTCTTCTGCACTAGTTGCTAAATACATATATTCAAAATTTATATGACAAAATTATTGTTTAACTTTTTCTAAATTACTATCAAATGTCATATTTAATAAGATTAATTTAGATGGTAATTTTAAGTATATTTACCAATATTTAAGAACAGATGATAATTGTAAAAAACGCTGAAGAAATTGAATTAATGCGCGAGAGTGCTTTGATCGTTTCTAAGACTCTTGGAATGTTAGCAAAAGAGGTTAAACCAGGAGTGACTACAATGCAATTAGATAAATTAGCTGAAGATTTTATTCGATCGCAAAATGCGATACCAGGATTTCTTGGTCTTTACGATTTTCCAAATACACTCTGTATGAGTCCTAATGAACAAGTTGTTCATGGATTTCCTACAAACGATCCGTTAAAAGAGGGAGATATTATATCCATTGATTGTGGCGCCCTAAAAAATGGCTTTTATGGTGATCATGCCTATACATTTGAAGTGGGAGAAGTGCATCCTGATACTAAAAAACTGCTTGAAATCACCAAAGAATCTCTTTATGTTGGAATAAGTGAGTTGAAAGTTGGTAATCGTGTTGGTGACGTAGGTTATGCCATACAGCAGTTTTGTGAATCCCATGGTTATGGTGTAGTCAGGGAGTTAGTTGGTCATGGAATTGGCAGAAAAATGCATGAAGATCCGGAAATGCCAAATTACGGTAGACGAGGAAGAGGTAAAAAGTTTATCAATGGATTAGTCGTCGCCATCGAACCCATGATCAATATGGGAACTCACCGAATCAAACAGCATCGAGACGGATGGACTATTACAACACTAGACAATAAACCAAGTGCTCATTTCGAGCATGATGTTGCGATTGTTGATGGTATACCTGAAATTTTATCAACCTTCGCTTACATCTATGAAGCCCTGGGAATCGAAAGCAGTGAAGAAGACGAATTTAGACAAAAAGCATTGGTACTTTAATAACATTGAAAAAGCTCTTCAAATTATTACTTAATATAGTTCCGCGCCCAATACTTATTAGGTTAAGCTATCTAATTCGTCCACTTTTAGCATTACTGTTAAAAGGATCTCAGTTTACAGATCCTATTGATAATAAAAGCTTCAACTACTTTTTACCCTACGGATATGGTAAGCAGAGAATGAATGCACTCTCTCCTTCTACTCTGAGTTTAGAACGACATCGTCTACTTTGGTTGTTTTTAAAAAATGAAACTGATTTTTTTAAGGAAAAAAAAACAGTTTTACATGTTGCACCTGAACAATGCTTTTTAAAGATTTTTAAGTCATTACCAAACTTAAGCTACACAACAACCGATTTATTATCACCAATAGCAGACGTAAAGGCCGACATCTGTAATTTACCGTTCAAAGATGACAATTTTGATGTCGTTCTTTGCAATCATGTTTTAGAACACATATCAGATGACACCAAAGCAATAAGGGAGTTATATCGAATACTAAAACCCGGTGGATACGGAATACTTCAGGTTCCACAAGACTTAACTAGAAAGAAAACTTTTGAAGATAATTCAATAACCAATAAAAGAGACCGCGCTAAGATATTTGGACAATATGACCATGTTAGAATTTATGGACAAGACTATTTTGACAAGCTTAGATCAGGAGGCTTTAAAGTAAAAGCAATTAATTACACCTCTTCATTCTCCGAAAAAGATTTGATACGTTATTGCTTAACAAAAGGAGAATTAATCCCTTTCGTCTACAAATAAAACTACTCAGGAAACCCATTTAAACTCAACGTTTCCAATTGCTTTTTTTGATTTTCAAAAATAAAAAATACCTTTATTCCTGGTCGGGAAATTAAAAAATCTTTAACTCGATCAATACCCATCGCTTGAAATGCTGTGGCATAGGCATCTGCTACCATGCAGTTTTCTGCTATGACAGAAACACTTAAAATTTTCGTTTTACTAGGATAGCCCGTTGAGGCATCAATGATATGTGCATATCGATTACCATTTTCATCAATTTTAAATTTACGGTAAGTACCAGAAGTAGCCATTGCCTCATCCATGAGATTAATCGCTTTTAAGACCGACTGTGAACCGTCAAAATTTGGCCAATCTATTCCAACAGCCCATGGTTTTAAACTTTTTTGATTTATTCCTCTAGATTGGAGTTCTCCCCCTATCTCAATTAGGTAATCCTGAATCTGATTTGAGTCTAAAAAGTTAGCAATAACATCGACTGCATAGCCCTTTGCAATCGCATTAAAATCTAAATAAGTATCAGCATAACTCTTTTCGATATTCGTGCCGACTCGGTCTAACTTATCAAGCCCAACGGACATCATTAAGCTATCAATTTTTAAACTATCTAACTTTACAATTTCACCCTCGGGCCCAAAATCCCAAGCATTTACAACTGCACCAATGGTTGGATCAAACATACCATCAGTATTTTCATAAATTGTTTTAGAAACTTCAAATACTTCTAAAAAATGCTGATCCAATGTTACAGGCTCATTTCTATTCCATTTCGATATATCTGAGTTTCTGATATAGGTAGACATGGATCTATTAATTACATAGAACAAGCTATCAAATTCCTTTTCATAAGTTCTATCACCATGATAAATAATTGCGTAAGATGTGCCAAAAACTAAACCAGATAGTTTAATGTTGGTTAATTCACTTTGCCTGCAATTTAAAAGACTCGTAATAACACACAACAATAAGAGCTTTATCTTCATTTTAATTAAAATTAGTTTCTATAACCTGAATACCGTTATATTCAATAAGATATTCCTCATTCAAGTAAATTGGTAAATCATTTCCGTCTGGATTTCCAAGACCAACGCCCGCGTACAGTACTTTTGCCTCTTTCTGCCTTGCATGATTTTTAAAGGTTTCCATCCACACAACATCATAATTGTTTGGATTTTTGGGAAGGATTACAGCTCGGACAATCACAAAGAAATATTGATTATTCTTATCAATACATACAAATTGGGGGTGCTTTTTTAACTTGCTATTTATCGCAACAAATTCAAAACCTCTTTTCTCTAAATCTTTACCAACGTGATTCATTGCTAAATTGTGCAGTTCTTGATGAGTTAATGCTTTATTCATAAAACAAAAATAAGCTGAGAAATAGCTTAATTAAAATAGTTTAACATAAAATAAAGAGATACTATTTTTAGATATACAACTCAGTCAAAGAGCGAAAAATTGATTTTATTAAAAAATTACTTATTCTTATTTTACCTAATATATCATCTTTAAAAATAGATCTCGAATGTTTGCTATTAGTACTTTATTCAGAGGAAGGTTTAGAAATTAAAAATTATGTTACCTTAACATTATAAAAAATACTTTCTTTTTAATCACATCATCTCTTTAAAAACAAAACATTAACTCAAAAAAAAGTTTAAAAACTCATGAAAAAAGGTTTACTATTTTTAGGAACTATAATTGCTTTAATCATCGCAATATTAGTCATAAATACCATGACATTAACATCACAACAAGTCACATCGAGTCCAGTAGAATCTATCTATTTACCCAATGATATTTTTGAGCACCTTTCAAAGTCTATACAATACCCCACGATTTCGTTTAATGAGGATGCTATTCCTGACTCAACAGCATTTTCTGGCTTGCATACTTTTATAAAGGACGCATTTCCCATGGTTCATAAAAAACTCTCTCTCCATAAAATTAATGATTATAGTTTATTGTATACATGGAAAGGATCTGATTCCTCTTCAAAGCCACTCATATTGATGTCTCATCAAGATGTGGTTCCGGTAGATGAGCCCACGATAAATGATTGGGAAGCACATCCTTTTGAAGGTAAAATAACAAATGATTACATTTTGGGTAGAGGGACATTGGATGACAAAGGAAGCCTCATTGGGGTCTTGGAAGCTGTTGAAAAACTACTAGAAGAGTCATTCATGCCAAAACGAACTATCTACCTTGCGTTTGGTCATGATGAAGAAATTGGAGGTGAAAATGGAGCTGCTGCTATTGCATCGTATTTGAAAGAAAAGGGAATTCATGCTGCCATGACACTTGATGAAGGTGGGTTTCTTGCCGAAAACTTAATATCAGGGATTGATCATCCTGTCGCTATGGTTAATTTGGCTGAAAAAGGTTTTGCCTCATTTAAACTGACTGTAGAAACTACAGGAGGACATAGTTCACAACCTCCCAGAGAGAATACCATCGGTATGTTGGCGCAAGCCGTTGTAGATTTAGAAAATAATCAAAGACCATATAAATTGGTAAACCCCATTAATTATCAACTTGAATACATGGGTGCAGAACTTCCATTTTTTCAAAAAATCGCCTTTGCTAACCCCTTTCTTTTTAAAAGTCCTATTTTAAAAGCTTTAAATGCACATACCACAACGGCACCGACAATCATTAATGGAGGTATAAAAAACAATGTTATTCCAACTACTGCCGAAGCTACTATTAATTTTAGAATACTTCCAGGAGAAAGTATTGCGTCTGTAAAAAATCATATTCGACAAGTAATCTCGGAAAAAATCAAAGTAGAGCCGGTAGGGTTTTTGACAAATCCTTCTCCTGTGTCAAGTATCGACTCAAAAAATTTTAAGACGCTAGAACAAACAATTCGTAATGTGTTCCCAACAAGTATTGTCGTTCCTGGACTTGTCGGTGGTGGGACTGACGCTCGATATTTTTATGAGATTTCAGATGACGTGTACCGCTTCTACCCAATTAGAATTAGTCCTGAAAGTATGACACGATTTCATGGCATTGACGAAAAAATAAGTAAAGATAATTACCGAGAGATTATAACGTTCATTTATCATTTAATAAGAAACTTTAATTAAACTATTCAACTCTCATCATTACAAATTAAAAAGTCCAATACTAACTAATGTATTGGACTTTTTCTATTTAATTTTTATAGTTTAACCACCAAAGTCATCAAATCTAATGTGTTCATCTGGAATTCCATAATCTTCTCCCATTTTCTGAACAGCTTGATTCATCAAAGGCGGTCCACAAAAATACAATTCGATATCTTCAGGTGCCTCATGGTTATTCAAATAATTATCAATAACACAATTGTGAATAAATCCAACAAAACCATCTCCAGCTTCATCATTAATATCTTTTTTAACTTTCCAATTATCTTCTTCCATCGGTTCGGATAGAGCCATATAAAATTTAAAATTTGGAAAATCTTTTTCTAACTTTCTAAAATGCTCAATGTAAAATAACTCACGTTTTGATCGCCCTCCGTACCAATAAGTTACCGTACGACCTGTCTTAATAGTTCTAAATAACTCGTATAAATGAGAACGCATAGGAGCCATTCCTGCTCCACCACCAACATACAACATCTCACTTTCAGATTCATTTATGAAAAATTCTCCATAAGGCCCTGAGATGGTTACTTTATCGCCTGGTTTTTGAGCAAATATATAGGAAGATGCAATACCTGGATTAACATTCATCCATTGATTCTTAGAGCGATCCCAAGGAGGCGTGGCAATACGGACGTTGAGCATGATTTCACGTCCCTCTGCTGGGTAAGAAGCCATAGAATAGGCTCTTTCAACTGACTCACCATTTTTCATAACTAGGGGCCATAGTCCAAATTTATCCCATTCTGCTTTAAATTTATCGGCAGTCTCGTGCTCTTCGGGATGGGCAGTAATATCAATATCAGAGTATTTAATTTCACATTCAGGGATTTCTATTTGAATGTATCCCCCTGCTTTGTAACCCATATCCTCAGGAATCTCTACTACAAATTCTTTTATAAAAGAGGCGACATTGTAATTACGTACGACAACAGCTTCCCATTTTTTTATTCCAAAAACCTCTTCAGGAATAGTAATTTCCATATCTTGTTTCACCTTGACTTGGCATGATAAACGCGCACCATGGGCCAACTCTTTTCTTGAAAAGTGAGGTGTTTCTGTTGGTAGTGCTTCTCCTCCACCCTCTAAAACATGACACTCACATTGTATACAAGTTCCACCACCACCACATGCAGATGGCAAAAATATTTTCTCAGCCCCTAACGTTGATAATAAGGTTCCCCCTGAAGACACCTCAATTTCTCTTTCACCATTAATTTTTATTTTAACGGGACCGGAAGGAGATAATTTTTGTTTGACAAACAATAAAAGTGATACTAATAACAAAGTTACTAGTAAAAAAGCACCTACTGTCGCTACTATAGTTCCGATTGTATTCGCTGCTAATATCATACTACTTAATTACTTTTGTTGTGTTTTTAGCTAATTGTTGTTTCGCTTCTTTTCTTTCCAGGTCTTCAATAACTTGTACTTGTAATGTGTCATCTTCTTTTTCAGATGCGTCACTACCGCCTGTTAACATTCCACCAAAGCTCATGAAACCAATAGCCATTAAGCCTGTGATGATAAAGGTGATTCCTAATCCCCGTAGCGGAGCCGGCACATTCGAATATCTAATTTTTTCTCTAATTGCTGCAATTGCCAATATGGCTAAAAACCAGCCTATACCAGATGACACCCCATAATTAAAGGCAAGACCTATTGTTTCAATTTGACGGGATTGCATAAACAGTGAACCCCCTAAAATCGCACAATTAACTGCAATTAGCGGTAAAAAAATACCTAACGAATTGTATAATGATGGAGAAAATTTCTCCACTACAATTTCAACTAATTGAACCATTGTTGCAATGGTTGCAATAAACATAATAAACGATAAGAAGCTTAAATCGTAATCAGCATATTCAGAACCTAACCATGCTAATGCTCCTTCCTGTAATATGTACTGATCTAACAACCAGTTTAAAGGTACTGTAATGGCTAGTACGAAAATTACGGCTGCCCCTAAACCAACCGCTGTAGATACTTTTTTTGAGACTGCAAGATAAGAGCACATTCCAAGGAATGTAGCAAAAACCATATTATCTATAAAAATTGACTTAAAAAATAATTCTATGTGTTCCATTGTTTTTATTTCTAGTTCTCTTCAATTAGAGCAGGGTTATTGGCACGTTGCACCCAGATAATGATTCCTACCACAATTAATGCCATCGGTGCTAATAACATAAATCCGTTGTTTTCATAACCAAGACTGTAAAGACCGGTTTTTGCAATTGGATCTCCTAATATTTGATATCCCAGCAGAGTTCCTGAACCTAACAGCTCTCTAAAAAATCCAACGATAATTAAAATGACACCATAACCGAGAGCATTACCTATGCCATCAAGAAATGATCTCCAAGGACCATTACCCAAAGCAAATGCCTCGAAACGTCCCATAATGATACAATTTGTAATAATTAATCCTATAAAAGCACCTAACTCCTTACTCAATTGGTAAGAAAATGCTTTTAACACTTGATCCACTATAATTACTAATGCAGCGACTACCGTTAATTGTACAATAATTCTGATTTTAGATGGAATGATGTTCCTTATTAAGGACATAACAACGTTACCAATACCCATGACAAATAGAACCGAAATAGTCATCACTATCGAAGCTTTCAGCTGGGCCGTTATCGCTAAAGCAGAGCAAATACCTAAAACTTGAATAGTAATTGGATTGTTATCAGCTAAGGGATCTAATATTAATTTACTGTCTTTTGCCATGACACTAATTTTTTAAATTTTTAAAATAGGGCACATACAATTTCAAATCATTTCTAATCATTGCTGCTACGCCGTCTCCTGTTATTGTGGCACCTGCTATTGCATCCACTTGATTATCTATCTTGTCGGAATTTAAAGGATCGTTGTTACTTTTAGAGATATCAACACCCACAAAATTTCCTGAACTATCTAACAAATGCTCTCCGATAAAATCATCCATGAAAAAACGCTCTTTAATGTTGGCCCCCAATCCAGCTGTTTCTCCCTTATGGTCAAAATAAGCTCCTAAAATCACCATATCTTGATCCATGGCAATGTAAGCCCAGACCGCATCCCATAAACCTTTTCCTCTAATTGGAACAATATAAAAGGTCTCACTGTCTTTTTCGCCAACAAATAAGGGCAGTCGTCGCTGACCACCATTTTTAATTTTAGCCTGCTCTTTTTTAACATCTATCAAATAGGCTTCGGTATCTTCAGAGACTGAAGAACCATTGACTACAAACTGGCTTGTAATATATTTTGAAAACTCTTCTCCAACTTTATCATCTGCAACAAAAGCAACACTACTTTCTGTGTTTTCATGAATTCCCATTGCGTAAAGAATATTTTGTTGCTTTTCAATCCTTTTGTTTTCAGTGATTTTTGGTTTAAGTGACGATGCAACAAACGCTAATAAAGAGCCTACCACCACCACCATGCCTATGGCAAAAGCAATTGTGTATATGTTTTTATCTGTTCTTTTTTCCATTATTAAGCTGTTTTTACTTTAATTCGTTTTTGTCTTTGTTTTACATTTCCTTGCACGACATAGTGATCAATAGTTGGTGCAAAAACATTCATTAAAAGAATCGCTAAAAACACGCCTTCAGGATATGCTGGATTGAAAACTCTTATCATGATAGAAATGAAACCAATTAAAAAACCATAAATCCATTTTCCTTTATTCGTTTGTGAGGCAGTCACTGGATCTGTTGCCATATAAACAGCCCCAAATAAAATACTTCCAATAAATAAATGTTGCCAAAAATCGATACTCATCAAACCGTAAAATTTACTTGATTCTCCTATCCATCCAGCGTCGACAACACCATTGAATATGAGACCCATTGAAAGGGCACCAATCAACGTGCTCAATATAATTCTCCAACTACCTACTTTAGTGAAAATGAGAAATAAAGCTCCAAAAATAATAAGCAACTTTGATGTTTCACCAACTGAACCCGGAATGTAACCAAAAAACATATCCATAAGGTCTATGTTTGGTAGTGTTGAATTTTGAGCATAAGCCCCTAAAAGCGTTTCACCTGAAATAGCGTCTGGAGTTCCTGTTCTGGCAACAGCTTCATGCACCCATACTTTATCACCTGACATCCATGTTGGATAAGCAAAAAACAAAAATGCTCGAATAGTAAGTGCCGGATTTAAGATATTCATTCCGGTACCTCCAAAAACTTCTTTACCTATAACAACACCAAAAACTACAGCGACTGATAACATCCATAATGGAATGTCTACAGGTACTATGAGCGGCACCAACATACCTGTAACTAAATAGCCCTCCTCAACTTCGTGACCTTTTATAATCGCAAAAATAAATTCCACTAATAAGCCCACACCGTATGAAACAATCACCAGTGGTAAGACCGTCCAAGATCCTACTACAAAGTTATCCCAAGTTAAAAAATTACCAAAAAGGGATGCTTCCGTTACCATCCCTTTCGCTGCATCAATCGCTGCGAAGTGCTGGTAACCTGCATTAAATATTCCAAAAATTAAACAAGGAACTAGCGCCATGATGACAATATTCATTGTTCGTTTTAAATCATCAGCTGCCTTTATGTGAGTTCCTCCGTGAGTTGTATCATTTGGCAGATACAAGAAAGTATGAATAGCATTGAATGCAGGGGCCATTTTTGTCCCCTTATACTTTTCTTTAAGATTGTGTAAATTACTTTTTAAACTCATTATCCAATTTCTTTAAGCATTAAGTCTAATCCTTCTCTAATTATTTTTTGATGCGGTTGTTTTGAAACACATACAAATTCGGTTAAAGCAAAATCTTCAGGAGCAACTTCGTACATTCCCAAAGCCTCCATCTCATCTAAATCCTTGTAAAGACAAGCCTTTAAAATTTGCATTGGATAAATATCTAAAGGAAAAACCTCTTCATATGACCCAGTGACTACAAAGGCCCTATGCTCTCCATTTGTATTGGTATTTAAATCGTACTTCTTTTTTGGATTTAACCAAGAAAATGTCAGCGCTCTTGAAGTAGACACTTTATTGAAAATAGGCTTATTCCATCCAAAAAATTCGTAGTCATCTCCCTCTGGGATTACGGAAATAACGTTACTGTAATAATCCAAATTCCCACTTGGAGATACGTGTTTTCCAGATAAAACATTACCGGAAATTATTCTATCATTCCCATTTTTTTCAACACCATTATCATAAATAATGGTTGCTAATTCACTACCAATTTTTGTTTTGAAATACCTAGGCTTTTTGACAGAAGACCCAGCTAAAGCGACTATACGCTCGGCATTAAATTTACCAGACAACAACAATTCTCCTATGATGACTAAATCTTGAGCGGCAACTGTCCATACCACTTCTCCTTTATTTACGGGGTCAATTTTATTTATCAAAGTACCAACATTTCCTGATGGATGTGGTCCGGAGACTTTATGTGTAATCACACCGGTGAGACTGTCTAGTGGCGAACTTGTATTTTTACCAATTGACACATGTACTTTTCCATCAGTTAATTTGGTTAAAGCAGTTATGGCAGCTTGTAATTCGAGCTCTTTACCCTGCAAAGTGAAATCTAAATCAGCGGCCAATGGAGCTGATGCATACCCTGATATAAAAATAGATTTAGGTGACTTTTCCGGATTTGCTACCACATCATATGGCCGTTGTAAAATAAAAGGCCAACATCCCGACGAAAGCAAAGTATTTTTAATCACCTCAGGTGAAGCAGTGTCAACATCAATTTTTGAATGAGTTAAGAAGGTCTGCTTTTTATCTGCTTGAATTTTAATAGCATCAATGCGCCTTTTTGGCCCACGCTCTATCTCAACAATTTTACCAGACACTGGCGATACATATTTTATTAATTCATTTGTTTTATCATAGAAAACAGCCTCCCCTGCTTTAACAATGGCTCCTTCTTTTGCAACCAATTTTGGTGTAACACTATGAAAATCTTCAGGCCTTATGACGCAAAAATTACTGAATATAGCTTGTTCAACAGTCTTTTCAGCTTCGCCTTTTAAGTTTATATTAAGACCTTTTTTTATTTTAATGTCGTTTGACATAATTTATATTTTGAAATTAGTTATCAAAAATCCGTGCAAAAATACAAATTTATTACGCAGTTTTCACAATAAATTTGGATATTTTTGACCAAAATGACTCTTATAAAAACAATATAATTACACGGTAAAGTCAGGCACAAAAGTTGAAAAAACCTTACACAAAACAAATCTTAATGATTTCCCCTAATCTAGGCACAATCCGTAATTTAATTATCTTTGTTTTAAATGTAATCAAACCATGAAATTAAATTATCTCTTAGCACCCATACTGTTGTTGGTACAATTTTCTTTTGGTCAAGTTGTATCAGAAATAAATCCTCCGCAATTTATTAAAACCATCACTTTCAAAAGCAACTCTGCTCAAAGTGAATTACCGATCTTAAAATTAGGTGAAAGTTTAAGTCTTGAATTCGATGTTTTAAACGGTGATGAAGCAGATTTCTATTATGTTATTGACCATTATAATTATGATTGGACCCCCTCGAGTCTTGTGAAATCAAGATATCTCGAAGGATTTGACGATCAAAGAATTGTTAACTATGAAAATTCTTTTAACACATACCAACTCTACTCTCACTACAATTTAAAAATCCCAAATAAACAAACTCGAATTCTAGTATCAGGCAACTACATGATTAAAATATTTGATGACTTTGGTGAACTCATGTTTAGTCGAAAATTCATGGTTTATGAGGACCTTACCTCAGTTGGTGTTGCACTGAGGCGCTCAAGAAATGTGAAACACATTCATCAAAAGCAATCGGTAGATATTACAATTGCATCACGAAATTTGAACTTTATAAATCCCAAACAAACAGTTCATGTCATGATTGTTCAAAACAACAATCTCAGCACTGCAATAACTGGTTTAAAACCACAATATACTTTGGGAAATCAACTCATTTACAAGTATGATACTGAGTCAAGCTTTTGGGCCGGCAATGAATATTTATTTTTTGAAAATAAAAATGTCAGAGGAGCTAATATTGGCGTACAATATTTTGATTTAAAAGATGTATATCACAACTATCTGTACACTGATATCGTGCGAGCCGATAGGCCGTACACCTATAATCCTGATATCAACGGTAATTTTCAAATTACGGCGTTAAACACTGATAATATTTCGATTGAAGCAGACTATACAGTCATTCATTTTTCTCTACAACATCCTGAAATTTTTGACAACCAAAATATTCATATTTATGGCAATTTTAATAATTATCAAATCAGTGATAATACGCTCATGATTTTTAATAAATTTTCCGGCTTTTATGAAAAATCATTACTTTTAAAACAAGGATTTTACAATTATAAATATGTGCTTGTTGATAACGATAGCACAATTGACGAAGGCGCCATCAGCGGTAACTTTGATCAAACAGAGAACAATTACAAAGTTTTGGTTTATTATAGGAGTTTAGGAGGTATTTATGATAAAATTGTCGGCGTTGGTGAAGCTTCATCGATTTTAATTACCAATTAACCAACGAGGTCGTTAATTTAAAGTTGTTTTCTTTAACTTTGCTGTGAATTCTAATACTTTCCAATTCAACGTGGTTCAACAAATAACTAAAGGAATTAAAATTTGCGTAGAAACTAAGTACGAAGGAACTTTCTATAAAAATTATGAAGTTCATTTTGCATTCGCTTACACAGTTACTATCGAAAACCAAAGCAATGATTCTGTTCAGCTTGAGTCTAGATATTGGCAAGTTTTTGATGCTTTAAACAACATGGAGCTCGTTGAAGGAGAGGGTGTCATTGGTAAAAAGCCTATTTTAAACCCCGGGGACGCTCACAGCTATACCTCCGGGTGCCTTTTAACCTCACCTTTTGGTGCAATGGACGGTCATTACAATATGGTAAATTTCACAACAGGTGAAAATTTTAAAGTATCCATTCCCAACTTCAAACTAAGTGCACACTTCGCGCTTAATTAATTTTTTTTTCAAAAATATACAGGTAATTCTTTCCAATGTATCTTGTAAATCTCAAAAAGTTATTACAACACTTTTCATTTTGAATTTCATAACAATTCTTGAGTTTAATATTTTGAAAAAGTCGTAACTTTGCAACCACTTTAATTTTAATAATACGATATTATGGGAAAAGGATTTTTTCAAGTTCCAGTAGCGGTAAATGAACCTGTTAAAAGCTATGCTCCAGGGTCTCCAGAACGAAAAGCTGTTTTAACAGCATATAACACCATGTTCAATAGTTCCACAGACATCCCAATGTACATCAATGGGAAAGATGTTACAACTGAAAACACAAGAAAAATATCACCTCCTCATGATCATCAACACATCGTTGGTCAGTATCACCTAGCTGAGATATTACATATTGAAGAAGCGATATCAACAGCTTTGGAAGCAAGAAAAGAATGGTCAAAGATGCCATGGGAACAACGTGCCGGTATTTTTTTAAAAGCTGCCGAATTAATCGCAGGGCCATACAGAGCAAAAATTAATGCAGCAACTATGATTGCCCAATCAAAAACAGTTCACCAAGCTGAAATTGACGCAGCATGTGAATTGATTGATTTCCTGCGTTTCAATGTGCAATTTATGACAGACATCTATTGCGAACAACCAGATAGTACGAGTGATGCATGGAATCGCATTGAATACAGGCCTCTGGAAGGTTTTACATATGCAGTGACACCATTTAATTTTACTGCTATTGCTGGTAATCTTCCTGCTTGTATGGCTTTAATGGGAAATGTTGTTGTATGGAAACCGAGTGACAGTCAAGTGTACTCAGCTAAAATAATAATGGATGTCTTCAGAGAAGCTGGGGTACCTGCGGGTGTTATCAATGTCGTTTTCGGTGATCCTGTAATGATTACAAATACTGTTTTGGCTAGTACAGATTTTTCTGGACTACATTTTACGGGTTCAACCTTTATATTTAAAGAACTATGGAAACAAATTGGCAATAACATTCATAAGTATAAAACATATCCTCGAATTGTAGGTGAAACTGGCGGTAAAGATTTTATCATCGCTCATAAAACCGCAAACTCTAAACAAGTTGCAACAGCGATTACGAGAGGAGCTTTTGAGTTTCAAGGTCAGAAATGTAGTGCTGCATCTCGAGCTTACATTTCTTCAAACCTATGGAAGGATGTGAAAAAATACCTTCTAGAAGACATCAAATCATTAAAAATGGGATCTCCTGAAAACCTGAGTAATTTCATGACAGCTGTAATTCATGAGGGATCATTTGATAAGCTCGCAACATTTATCGACCAAGCGAAAGCTGATGCTAACGCTGAAGTTATTGCCGGGGGGGGTTATGATAAAAGTAAAGGTTATTTTGTTGAACCAACTGTCATTGTAGTAAAAGATGCCAAATATACAACCATGTGTACCGAGCTTTTTGGTCCGGTAATAACAATATTTATTTATGATGACAATGATTTTGAAGCAACACTTAAACTCGTTGACGAAACCAGTGAATATGCGCTAACAGGTGCCATTTTAGCAACGGATAGGTATGCTATTAACCAGGCAACAAAAGCATTAGAAAACTGTGCTGGCAACTTCTACATAAATGATAAGCCTACTGGCGCTGTCGTTGGACAGCAACCTTTTGGGGGTGCGAGAGCCTCTGGAACTAACGATAAAGCAGGGAGTGCTCAAAACTTGTTGAGATGGGTTTCACCAAGAATGATAAAAGAAACATTTGTCACACCGATAGACTACAGATATCCTTTTTTAGAAAAATAATTTGTTGTACTTTTAAATTGTAACATATCTTCATGAGAAGTTTCTGCGCACTTATATTTACATTGATGTCTTTGGTTGTTTCCTCACAAGAACAATTCGATTTTTTGGATAAATCTGATATGCAAACATCGGTATTATTTTTAAACTTTCCAGTCATAGACATCGGAGTGTACCAGAATAATATCAATAATTACTATTCGTTTTTACAAGCCTACAAAGCGATTTCTAGCCATGATTTAAAAATGCGTTTACTAGATTTTCAGCGTTTTAAAGAACTCATTGAAAAAGAACCTTCCAATGTTGTCAAACTTGGTGTACTACACAGCGATTATGAAGTAATAAAACCTGATGCATTCACTAGTGGTGATATTAACGTGAATGATGCAGGATACGTTGTGAAATCAAATAATGACACATCAATTTTTGATAAAAAAACACTGTCGATAGTTACTCCCTTAAAAACAAAACACAAGGGACTTCAAACAGAATTTATACTGAAAGAACACGATGTTATTAATATTTCCCAAGATGAGATTACCTCAATCAAAATAAACTTTAATGATGGCAATGGTTTCGTAAATGTTAGAACCAATACCATTATTCCAATTGAATATAGTGCTCAAGGACTTAAAAAAATAACGACAAAATTAACTTTTTCTAATGGGCAAATAAAGACAAGTTTCTCCAAAATTAAAATCTTTTACTCATCATCTGATTTAAAGAATTTATATAACAGAGTAATACAAGAATTGCCCGCCTCAAACAACACCTATACTGTGGTACCTAATTTATCTCCATACGGTGTTAATAATGATGTTGGTAAAGCAGAGTATGATATTTTCTTAAGTACGGATGGTGTGCTTGACAAGCCTATTTTTTTAATTGACGGATTTGATCCAGGAGACTCACGTGATATTCTTGGCCTGTATGATCTTTTAAATTTTGATGATTTTGGTGAAACATCCAATCTTGCCGATGTATTAAGAGCACAAGGGTTTGATGTTGTTATTTTAAACTTTCCCGTATACCTACGAGAATCAGACATGATTGAAATTGATGGTGGAGCAGATTTTATTGAACGTAACGCAATGCTCTTGGTTGAATTAATTCAAATTATTAATAACATCAAAGTAGGGAGTGAGCAAAATGTTATCATCGGCCCAAGCATGGGAGGCTTAATATCTCGTTACGCTTTAAGTTACATGGAATCTCAAAATTTAAATCATGACACAAGACTTTGGATTTCTTTTGACGCACCTCATCTTGGGGCAAATGTCCCCATAGGTTTTCAATATTTATTTAACAATCTTGCTTACAATTTGGATCTCGGTGGCTTAGGAGGTGATCAAAGTGTTATTGCGTTGCAACCGTTAATAGATGGCATGCTGAAATCTCCTGCTGCACGTCAAATGCTTGTCGATCAGTTTGAACCCCATCTTGACACTTCAATAATTACACCTACCGCACACCCTTATCATGATTTATTTTATGCACAAATGAATTCGTTATCAACCTCAGGCTACCCAGAGCTTACAAGAAACATCTCTGTTATAAATGGAAGTGGTATAAATAGAAGATATCCGGATGTGAACGGTTCCGATATCCTACCTAACAGAGAAGTATTAAATACTACCATTCAAATTGAGGCAGGAATCACGGATGCTACATTCAAAACACGCTTTACTCCTTACAATTCAAATTCAAACGAGTCTAGTTTTGTTTACATCGATACCGTTTGGATATGTTTTTGTGATTTAACCTTAACAGAGAATTCAGAATCTTTTCCCTATTCAGACGGGGTAGACGCTGCTTCAGGAGGGCTTTTTAATATTGCAGATTTAAATGGCGACATTGAATCTGATCCATTAATTGATAGTTTTTTAGGGGCCTTACAAACAGATTACTTTAATTTTATACCAACAATTAGCAGTATGGCTCTTGAGGTCACGGATAATGAAATTGATTGGTTTCACACCCCTGCTAATGTAGAAACAAAAAGTGTCAACAACCTAACGCCTTTTGATAATTGGTACATGCCAGACAACAATGAACCACATGTTACATTAACACAATCAAATGTTGACTTTACTCTTTCTGAAATTATACAAGAAACATTAACCTTAAATGAATCAAAGGTCCATAACCTTTTTAAAATAGAACAAAATCCAATTCAAAAAGATCTTGTTATTCTTGCGAAACAATTTACTCCCAATGTGACACTAAGGATTACAGATGTCACAGGTAAAACACTGTTAGATTTAAAAACATCTCTTGAGATGAGAACACTTTTACCTTTAACTCTCGGGTCAGGTTTATACGTGTTAAGGATAACTTCAGGAACCAATTCCTATCAAACTAAACTCATTATTGAATAATAAATTTATTTGGTTCATAATTTATAAGTTTGAACAGGGAATGCAATGCTTACCACTTTTTTTGTGTCAAAAAATTCCTCATCAAAAAAATCAGACAGGTCAGTAATCTTTACATTCTTAAAACTTTTTAGCTCATTCGTTAAATCGCCTCCCTTTAGATATAAAATTCCATTTCTAAGTTGGTGTTTACTTTTTTCGTTTACTTTATCTTTTACCCAACCCACAAAATCAGGCATTGCTGTAACCGCTCTACTCACGACAAAATCGAACTTTTTATTGATATCTTCGGCTCGTTTATGTGACGTTTTTATGTTTGTTAATTCTAAACTCGCTACCACAGCATCAACAACCTTTATTTTTTTATTAACACTATCTACTAAATAAAACGAGCACTTAGGAAAAAGTATCGCTAAAGGAATTCCGGGAAACCCTCCACCTGTTCCAACATCCAAAATTGTTGTCCCATCTTTAAACATGACGACCTTTGCTATTCCTAATGAATGTAGTACATGGCGTAAATACAAATCGTTAATATCCTTTCTTGATACAACATTAATTTTAGCATTCCACTCAACATATAAATCAAATAACATACTGAACTGTGTTACTTGTTTACTGGTTAAGTTTGAAAAATATTTAAGAAGTAATTCCATCTGTTTTTTTTACAAAATTAATATTTTCGTTGAATAAAAAATCTGAATGATAAGAATAACAACTAGATAATTATTTATCTTTGTTATGAACATTCGTTTTTATTTAGAAATGTTATCAATCGCCAAGAAAATGACAAAGCAAACACTTACTTTTTCCCGAAAAGATTCAGCAAAATTTTTTAGAACACTGAACAAGCGTGTGAATCAATATTTTAAAGAAAATAATTTAAAGAAAACAGGTAATTGGAAACTTTATTTCAAAGCTCTTATCATGTTTTCTCTACTGTTTGGCCCTCTTGCAATACTCCTTATATACGACCTACCAACCTATCTGCAAATTACTTGTATGATGATTATTGGTGTAGGAATGGCTGGAGTTGGTATGAATGTTATGCACGACGCAAACCATGGTTCATTCTCGAGTAAAAAATGGGTCAATACTATCATGGGAAGTAGTATTCATATTTTAGCCGGTAATGATTATAATTGGAAAGTACAACACAATGTCTTACATCACACTTACACCAACATACAAGGTCATGATGAAGACATTGATGCAGGAAGAATTATACGATTTTCTAAGCATGCCAAATGGCACAAAATTCACCAGTATCAGAAATATTATGCTTTCCTGTTGTATGGTTTATTGACAGTGAATTGGGCAATTACTACTGATTTTAAGCAGACATATCAATACCTTAAGAGAAAACTATCTTATGGGAAATTTCCTAATCCAGCTACGCAATGGACAAAACTAATCATTGGTAAAATTCTCTACTATACTGTTTGGGTTGTTTTACCGTTGTCTCTCGGCTACACTTGGTGGCAAGTTTTAATAGGTTTCATTATCATGCATTACACAGCAGGAATTATTCTGAGTGTGATATTTCAATTAGCACACGTCATGCCCAATACAGAAATGCCACTACCCGATGCACAAGGTAATATGAAAAACACATGGGCCATTCATCAATTATTCACAACTTCAAATTTTTCACCAAAAAGTTGGTTAGTTGAATTTTACACAGGAGGTTTAAATAGACAAGTTGAACATCATTTATTCTCGCATATCAGTCACATACACTACAAAAAGATTGCCCAGATTGTAAAAGAAACTGCGCAAGAATTTAGTTTGCCCTACAACGAATATAATTCGATTTGGAAAGCCATTTCAGAACATTACAGACAATTAAATGTACTAGGTCAAAAACCGAGTTTAATCTAATCAATTTTAAGTAAATCAAGAAAATTCAATGAGTTCACTTTCAGACAGAGTTTTGAATATGTCAACTTCCGCCACACTTGCTATGGCAGCAAAAGCGCGTGAATTGAGAACAAATGGTAAAGATATAATCGGGTTAAGTCTCGGGGAACCTGACTTTAATACACCAGATTTTATTAAAAATGCGGCCATTCAAGCAATCAACCAAGATTATAATTCTTACACTCCTGTTGATGGTTATGTAGAATTGAAGGAGGCGATTATCAACAAATTTAAACGAGACAATGGTTTACATTACGAACTCCCGCAGATTGTAGTGTCCACAGGAGCTAAACAAGCTTTGGCAAATGTTGCAGCGACCATGATAAACCCTGGAGATGAAGTTATTTTACCATGCCCTTATTGGGTAAGTTACAACGATATTGTAAAGTTAAATGAAGGTATTCCAGTGGAAGTTAAAACTTCCATAGAAACAGATTTTAAAATGACAGCGGCACAGCTCGAATCAGCAATAACGCCAAGGACTAAAATGATTTGGTATAGTTCTCCATGCAATCCGAGTGGCTCTGTATACAGTAAAGAAGAATTAAGAGCACTTGCAGATGTTTTACAAAAATATCCCAATATTTATGTTGTATCAGATGAAATTTATGAACACATCAATTTTGGTAAAGGACACACAAGTATGGCTGAGTTTGAAGACATGTACAACAGAACAATAACTGTCAATGGTGTCTCGAAAGCTTTTGCCATGACCGGGTGGAGAATTGGTTTTATTGGTGCTCCTGAAAACATAGCTCGTGCTTGTAACAAAATGCAAGGTCAAATTACTAGTGGCGCAAATTGTATTGCTCAACGAGCTGTTATTACTGCTATGGAAGCACCTGCGAGTAAAGTTAAATATATGATTGACGAGTTTAAAATTCGAAGAGATCTAGTCTTGAATTTACTTGCTGGTATTGATGGCTTCAATACAAACACTCCAGACGGTGCTTTTTATGTGTTTCCAGACATCTCTAGTTATTTTGGCAAAACACTTCGAGGTACAACAATTAATAATGCCACAGATTTTTCTATGTATTTATTGGAAGAAGCTCTAGTAGCAACTGTAACAGGAGATGCTTTTGGAAATCCAAACTGTATTAGGATATCTTATGCAGCCTCTCAAGAGCAAATAATTGAAGCTATAAATCGTATTAAAAAAGCTGTTAGCTAAGGTTTACAAACAGCTTAAATCAAGAAAGCCACAACAGACTAATTGTTGTGGCTTTCTTTTTAACTAACTACTACTAAAATGAAAAATTAAGTATTTCATTCAAACCATATCGAAAATAATATGAATTTTACATGTGACTACTAAAAAAATAAAAACTATCACATGAAAATATTTATAAACCCTATTACATTATAATATGTAAAATAGTACTGTAATAAGTATGATAGAAACTGCAATAAAAGCAATGATTCTTCTTTTTATAATTTGTTCATTCTCATATATCATTCGTTCTTTTAAACGTCTAATTGTATGAAGCTGAGCTTTTGGGAAATCATATTCTGGTTTTCCTTTTGATTTATACTTGCCAAATGTTCTTTTAAACTTTTCTCTATTAACATTTCTGCGTAATTTCCTATTGCTCTTAATTACAGCGTTCATTGCTGTCATTGTTCCACTACCTCCCATAATTTCAAAAAATTTAAGTTGTTAAACCATTAGATAGAATAGTCATGCTACAAGTAACATACTACGTAATTCATAAAAGTGTTTTGAAAATGCTTAGAAACAACAGTTAAATGTCAGATTAAAATTAATACTAACTATAAAGTAGCAACTATTGCAATAGCAAAAACAGAAAGTTTTAAAATGGCATCTATACTTAGTGAGTATTGAAATTGTCTACTCTTAATTCGCTGTTTAACTCCAAATACTGAATTTGGGTTTGAATTAAAGAAATTGCCTTGTATTTCTTCTTTGTAGTTTGATGTTAATATACCTTCGTTTTTAAATACGAAAGATTCTTTTTTCTGTTTAGGTAATGGATCAAAATCCACTTTAGTTAATACTAATTCCATGATTATTAATTTGGATTGATGTTATACTTATAAGACTTATAATAAATAAAAATGTTACAGCGAATCGCACACTATTGTTGGAATTCAAACATATAAAGTCATGGGAAATATTGAAAATATTAATAGTTCGGGAAGTTTAAACTTAAATCATTTTCCTTTCTCATTAAATAGAACAGAAAATGAATATAATAATATATTTAAATAACAATGAAATAAACCTAATACAGCTAAAAAGGAATGACATAACTATCGATTCCTCCAAAAGAAAGGCGTAAACAAAATAAGAACTGTAAAGAGTTCTAAACGACCAATAAGCATTAAAAAAGAACACCACCATTTACCAATTGTTGGCATACTGTAAAAATTAGCAGTTGGGCCAAAATCACCTAGTGCTGGTCCAACATTTCCTAAGCTCGAGGCAGCAACGCCAATAGCCGATTCGAAATCAAGTCCTATCATTGAAAATCCTAAAGCACCAATAATAAAAGAAAGCATGTATAAAATAAAAAATGCAAGTACATTGAACACAATTTTTTCAGATATGGCTTTTTTATTGTAACGCACTGGTAATATCGCGTTTGGATGTAAGGTTCGCTTAAATTCTAAAAATCCATTTTTTATCATTAACAGGTGTCGAACGACCTTTACACCACCAGAAGTACTTCCAGAGGAACCTCCTAAAAACATAATACCAAAAAAGAAAACAAGTAAAAAGGGAGTCCATAATGTGAAATCTGCACTTACAAACCCAGTCGTAGTAACTATAGCCAAGACCTGAAACAAGGCATGACGAAATGAACTTTCAGCAAGGCCCCACACCATGGGGTGAGCTACCGAAGAGATGTTTGTGTCTGTGTAGAGATAGATAATCACTCCAGCGATAAAGGTAAAAATCAGGATAAATCTAAAATACAAGTTAAACTCTTCATCTTGAAAAATCTTCTGTACCTTCCCTTTAAACGCAAAATAACTCAAGACAAAATTTGTTCCAGCTAAAAACATAAACATCATAACGATGTACTGAATGATAGGATGTTCATTCCAAAATGCTAAACTGGTATTTTTTGTTGAAAAACCTCCCGTTGATAAAGTACTCATAGAGTGATTTATGGCATCAAAAAAAGACATCCCAGCCAAACTCAAAAGTATCGTTTCAGCAGCAGTATAACCAAAATAAATAAGCCAAAGACGCTTTGCCGTATCTGTTATTCGCGGGTGTAATTTATCAGCACTAGGGCCTGGTGCTTCAGCGGCAAATAATTGCATTCCACCAATGCCAAGTAAGGGTAAGATGGCTATTGCCAGAACAATGATACCCATACCACCAATCCAATGAGTTAAACTACGCCAAAACAATACCCCTTTTGGCAATATCTCAATATCATTCAAAATGGTAGATCCAGTTGTTGTATATCCTGAAATGGTCTCAAAAAAGGCGTTAGAAAAATTTGGTATTGAACCCGTCAAAAGGTAAGGTATTGTTCCTGATAACGCCATGACAAGCCACCCAAAAGTAACAACGATATACCCCTCACGTTTACCCATTTCTTTACTTGAACTCCTTGTGATTAACATCACTAACACACCTAAGGTCAATGCTATAAGACCAGCGACAGCTATTTGAAACGTCACTCCATCTTTGTAAAAAAAACTCATGAGAGATGCTAAAAGCATGAAACTCCCATTAAACGAGAGCAATAAACCCAAAAAATGAAAAATAATTTTATAATTCAGTTTCATTTGTGCTATTAAAAGAAAAAACGTTCTACTTTTTTAATTGATTGAGGCAAACAACAGACTACAATCCTATCCCCTGAACTAATTTTAAAATCTCCTAGAGCAATTATTCCGTCACCATTTCTAATAATTCCACCAATAATTGCAGATTTTGGGAAATTCAAATTTTTAATTAATTGATTACAAATTTTAGAAGTTGGCTTGACAATAAACTCTAGTAATTCAGCATTCATACTGTTCAATCGAGTCATTGCAACAACCTCTCCTTTTCTTATGTAACGAAAAATACTATTTGCAGCCAAAAGCTTTTTATTTATAATAGTATCTATTCCAATGGAATGTGACAACTCGAAATAATCAATGTTTTCAACCAATGCTACTGTTTTCTTTACGCCCTTAGATTTGGCCACCAAACAAGACATAATATTCGTTTCAGAATTACCTGTTACTGAGATAAAAGCATCCATATCCTGAATATTTTCTTCCTCTAAAAGTTCTACATTTCTACCATCACCATGAAGAACAAGAGCATTTGGTAAGTCATCTGCAAGCTCGAATGCCTTAATTTTATCCTTTTCAATAAGTTTGATATTAAATTTATTATCAGATAACCCTTGAGTGGTCTTGTATCCAATTCTACCCCCTCCCAAAATCATAACGTTTTTGATGTCTGTTCGGACTTTTCCTGTTAATTTACACAGCTCCTCATCCCCTCCCTCGGAGGTCATAAAAACGACACGATCTCCCTCTTTCAGTATGGTATCCCCTCGAGGTATGATTGTTAAATGTGAACCAAAACGTTGAATTGCAATTGGAATAAAATGAATCTCTGGCATTAATTTAGCAGCCTCTTTAATTGACTTTCCAACAAATTTAGCAGTCCGAGATAAATTTAATCCTAACATAGTTAAGGCTCCATCTTCAAAAGCATAGGTGTCATTAAATACGGATTGATTAAGGAGTAATTCAATTTCTGAAGCGGCTAAGGATTCGGGTGAAATAAGCTCATCAATACCAAATCTTGTAAAACCAACCTCCTCTTTCATATCAATAAATTCCGTATTTGAAATTCTTGCTATAGTTTGCTTTGCTCCAAGTTGTTTTGCCAAGACACAAGCAGTAATATTGGTTGTTTCAGATGATGTCACAGCAATGAACAACGCTGTGCTCTGAACACGCGATTCATTTAAAATTGAAATAGAGGTGGCATCACCTTTAATCACTTTTATATCCAAATGTGAATCTGCATTAATAAGGCTATCTTTTTTTGAATCAATGAGCGTAATTTCTTGTGATTCATAGGACAATAATTTCGCTAAATGAAACCCTACTTCACCCGCACCTGCAATAATGATTTTCATGTAATAAGCATGTTAAAAAGATGTGCAAATATAATTTAATTTTAGGGATTTGTTGTTGAAATCCATTTCTTTGCACCTTATTCTAATCTAGAAGCCTGTTTAAACCAATGTCTGAGAAAATAACTCCATATAAAGATAGCTCTCTAAGTAAAAAAGAACAAGTCACTCGAATGTTCGATACAATTTCAAAGGAATATGACGGATTAAATCGTGTTATATCTTTTGGTATTGATGTGTCTTGGCGAAAAAAAGTAGTCAATTTAATTGGACAAAATGAGCCTAATTCAATCTTAGATATTGCAACTGGCACAGGAGATCTTGCTATTAATCTAGCCAAAACATCGGCCCAAAAAATTATAGGTTTTGACATTAGTCCTGGCATGTTGGAAGTTGGAAAACAAAAAATACATGAAAGACAACTAGATAGCAAAATAGATATGGTTTTAGGTGACTCTGAAAAAATGCCTTTTGGTGATGATTCTTTTGATGCTATCACTGTTGCTTTTGGAATTAGAAATTTTGAAAACTTAGAATCTGGATTAAAAGAGATACTTCGTGTACTAAAGCCAAACGGAACTTTGGTAATTTTAGAAACATCCATACCAACAAAAACACCGTTTAGGCAAGGCTATGTTTTTTACACAAAATACATATTACCGTTAATCGGAAAATTATTTTCAAAAGACAAAGTTGCTTACTCCTATTTATGTGAGTCAGCATCAGTTTTTCCATATGGACAGGCCTTGAACAATATTTTACATAAAATTGGGTTTATAAATACTGAGGCATTGCCACAAACATTCGGTGTAGCGACCATTTACAAGGCGACAAAAAAATAATATGAAAAAGTCATTTTTTGTTTTATTATTTTTTGTTTTTTCGCAGTTATCTTTTGCACAACTTTTTACGAAAGAAAAAATAAAAAATCAAGAAAATATTGACAAGATGAAATACTCTTGGGGTTATTATCTTGGATTTAATAACTATGACTTCAATTTTGACTACTATTCGGACTTAAAAGATATTCAAGTAGAAAAAACAGTAGGTTTTAATGTGGGATTAATTGGAAATATGCGAATCAATGACAACTTAGATCTGAGACTAGAACCAGGTCTCATAATCTCTCGCAGAAACATATCTTATGACGAAAGCTACTTTGAAAACTTAGATTTTAACGATTCTGATTTACTTAGAGAGGTTCGATCTACCTACATACATTTTCCTTTGTTATTAAAATTCTCATCAAATCGATTAAATAATATTAAGCCATTTGTTGTTGGTGGTTTCTCTGCAGCTTTAAACCTCTCTAGCAACGAGGAAAATCCAGATGATAACACTGTGGGACAATTCCGAACGAAACGGGGGATGTTCTTTTATGAAGTAGGAATTGGCATAGATTTATATCTATTTTGGTTTAAATTCACACCATCAATTCGAGGAGTTTTTGCCATAAATGATGAGCTTGTTAGAGATAACGACAATCTAAATAGTCCTTGGACCAGCAACATACAAACGATGAAAACCAGAGGGCTTTTCATTAATTTTACTTTTCAGTAAATCTCTTAGTAACGCCTTCTAAATTCGCTTAATAAAATTGAAGCAGCGTTTGCTACATTGAGACTTTCAGTTTCTTGAACATCTCCAAAACGAGGAATTGCGACTCGTGTTGCTATTAGGCTTTCAACATCATGCTGAATACCATTAGCCTCATTTCCAAGCACGAGAATACCCTTTTTAGGCAAGTCCATTTCATAAATATTCTCACCGTCCATAAATCCTCCAAAACTTAGTGAAGTTTGATCTTTTAGAACACTTTTTAAATCTTTGTAAACAATGTTTACCCGAGCTATCGAACCCATGGTTGCCTGAACAACTTTTGGATTGTAACAATCAACCGTTTCATTACTACAGATTAAATCTTTCACCCCAAACCAATCACACAACCGTATGATCGTTCCTAAATTACCAGGGTCTCGAATATTATCTAAAGCAACAATTAATCTTTCAAAATCGAGGTGTTGCTCTTTTGGCATTTCAAATATGGCAAGAGCTTTGTTTGGATTTTTTAAAGCACTTATTTTATGAAGCTCATTGGCAGATATTATCGTTAGTAAATCATCCGAAACATTAAAATCTAACGTAGATGAGTATAAATGATTTAATTTGAAATTAGAAAGTAATAATTCATTGATAGTTTTGACACCTTCAGCAAAAAATAAGCGATGTATGAATCGAAATTTTTTCTGATTTAAGCTTTTTATTAATTTAATTTGACTTTTGCTGATCATTACAGAATTATTCTACATAAATAAACTAAAAAAATCTAATTTTGGATTAAGTTGCCACTATTTTATTTAAATCATTCGTTTAAAAGTAAAAAATGTATTTTTGAATCTGTGTAATCCTATATCAAGATACTGAATAAATTAATCTAGATTGAAAAAATCTCATAGTTACATATTATTTTTATTTATTCTAACCATCTTTTTAGGCTCGTGTAATGCCCTTAAGAGAGTTGGTGAAGACCAACAATTGTTAATTGAAAACACCATTTTAGTCGATGGAAAAAAAGAAAAATCTGAGACAATCACAAACCTCATTAATCAAATTCCCAATAACAAACTTCTAAGCTTTCCATTGCGCCTGCACATTTACAATCTTGCACGGCCAAATCGGGATTCTCTTTTTGACGCTTGGTTAGCTTCTCACCCAAAAAAAGAAAAACGCCTTGTAAAACGCTACTCCAAAAAACAACTAAATAAATTAAAACAATCATCATTAGACTTTAATAGTTGGCTCAAAAAAACAGGAGAGCAACCAATAATCATCGATACCTCAAAAACAAACCGCACAGTAAAAAATCTTGAGCGCTTTTATTTTAAAAATGGCTGGTTTAACCGCACTGTAAAATTTCAAATTGATTCTGTTGGGAAAAAAAGAGGGAAAATTATTTACAAAATTGAAAGAAATTCACCTTATATCATCGATTCAATCTCAACTAAAATTGCTTCAAAACTTATTGATTCATTGTATCAAATTAATCAAGAAAAATCTCTTTTAAAAAGAGGAGAACAATTTAAAGACATCCATTATGGAAACGAACGAGATAGGCTTACAGAGGCTTTTAGAAACTCAGGTGTATTTCATTTTTCTCAAGACTATATATCGTTTGAAAACGACACCTTACTCAATGGAAATATCGTAAATACAGAAATTCAAATTGAAAACAGACAAATCAGAAATGAAGATTCTATAGCCCGAGTACCATTTAAGATTTATAAAATAAAAGAGGTCAATATCATAACAGATGACAACTCAAAAAATCAGGGTAATCTTCTAAAAGACTCCATATCATACAACAATAAAAACATATACAGTTATGGTAAAATCAAGTATAGACCAAAATCTATTGTCGATGCTATTTTCATAAATAAAGACAGTGTTTTCAGTGATATAGATAGAAAACGAACTTACAGACACCTCAACGATTTACAAGTATTTAAATACCCATCTATCAATTACACAGTTAACGAAGTTGACACCACATTAACAGCAAATATTAAATTATCTCCACGTAAAAAGTATGGTTTAGGTTTTGACATTGACCTTTCACAAAGTAATATACAAACAGTAGGCCTCTCATTTAGTACCTCATTACGAATACGGAATATATTTAGAGGGGCTGAAACTTTGGAAATTTCTGGACTTGGAGCGGTTGGCGCCTCTAAAGATGGATCAAACAACAATGCTGCATTTTTTGACATAAATGAGTTTGGAGGAGATATTAAACTCATTATTCCTCGTTTCTTTTTTCCCTTTAAAACAGAAAAGATCATTCCTAAATACATGTCACCTAGTACACGAATTAGTTTTGGATTTACAAGCCAAACCAATATTGGCCTAGATAAACGAACTTTCAATGGTAAAATTAATTACCGATGGAAACCCAAATCAACATTGAATCATGTGTTAGATTTACTCAATGTTCAGTATGTCAGAAATTTAAACCCATCTAATTATTTCAACGTCTATCAAAATAGTTTCAATAGACTAGAAAATATAGCTCTTGGAAGTTACGATACACCAAATGAATTTTTATTTACAGGTGCTGATGGAAATCAAAATTTAATAAAATCTAAATCTGATGAATTTATTGACTTAGTTATTGAAGATGACACCTATCAAGAGTCTAATCCAGATGATTATCAAACTGTAAATAACATAGAGGAACGTAAAAACCGTCTTACTGAAAACAACTTAATACTTGCAGCAAATTTTAGTTATATCCTTGATAAGCGAGAAAGTTTATTTGACAACAGTTTTTCTATTTTCAGAGCAAAATTAGAATTTGCAGGAAATCTACTAGCCAATACTTCAAAACTCTTAGGCTTAGAAAAAGACAGTGATGGTCGTTATAAAATTAACGGAGTTGCATTTTCACAATATATCAAAACTGAATTAGATTATGTAAAACACTGGAGTATGGGGAGAAATAATGTCATCGCATCTCGCGTATTTTTTGGAATCGCCGTCCCCTATGGGAATTCAAATAGCATTCCATTTTCAAGAAGTTTCTTTTCTGGTGGAGCAAACGATAATCGCGCATGGATTGCATATGACCTAGGTCCTGGAAGCTCAGACAGCAATAATGAATTTAATGAGGCAAATTTAAAAATAGCCTTGAGTCTTGAACATCGATATAATTTGTTCGGGTCTTTAAATGGTGCTTTTTTTGTTGATATTGGTAACATTTGGAACGTTGCAGATAATGAAAACGATCCTGGCGCAACCTTTGACGACTTCAGTTCTTTGAAAGATATCGCAATTGGTTCTGGTTTCGGATTGCGCTATGATTTTGGTTTTTTTGTATTGCGAGGAGACATTGGCTTTAAAACTTATGACCCTTCCTATAAAAATAAAAATCGATGGTTTAATGATTTTAATTTTGGAAATGCTGTTTATAACATTGGTATAAATTATCCTTTTTAGTCTAATTAATAAATTTAATTTGGCGCAATCGATTTCGCATAATTTTCTTGTTTTAACAAGACTCTATTTCTTCTAATTACTCAAAAAATTACTACTTTTGGTTCTTCATATATGTAAAATCTAAATATAATGAATCACAATATCAAACCAGGAGTCGCTACAGGTCAAGAAGTACAAGAGATTTTTAAATTAGCAAAGAAAAAAGGATTTGCTTTACCGGCAGTAAACGTCATCGGTTCAAATAGCATAAATGGTGTTTTAGAAACTGCGAGAGACCTCAACGCTCCCGTAATCATTCAATTTTCAAATGGTGGAGGACAGTTTAATGCCGGAAAGGGATTGTCTAATGAAAATCAAGCGGCATCCATTGCGGGATCTGTTGCTGGAGCCAAGCATGTTCACCTATTAGCAAAAGCTTATGGAGTTCCAGTGATTTTACATACCGATCATTGTGCAAAAAAGTTACTACCCTGGATTGATGGTTTACTCGAGGCTAGTGAGGAACACTATGCTCAAACAGGAAAACCTCTATTTAGTTCACACATGATTGACTTATCAGAAGAACCAATCGAGGAAAACATTGAAATCTGTCAACGTTATCTTGAGAGAATGAGTAAAATGGGAATGACCTTAGAGATTGAGTTAGGGATTACAGGAGGTGAAGAAGATGGGGTTGATAATACTGACGTTGACGATTCTAAATTATATACCCAACCAGAGGAAGTAGCATATGCTTACGAAGAATTAAGTAAAATAAGTGATCAGTTCACTATCGCTGCTGCATTTGGAAATGTTCACGGTGTTTATAAGCCAGGAAATGTGAAATTAACTCCAAAAATCCTAAAAAATTCGCAGGAATATATCTCAAAAACTTATGATGTTGCACATAATCACATCGATTTTGTATTTCACGGTGGTTCTGGATCAACGGTAGAAGAAATTAGAGAAGCTATCGGTTACGGTGTTGTAAAAATGAATATTGATACGGATATGCAATATGCTTTTATGTGTGGAATTCGAAATTATTTTACAGATCATAACGCTTATCTTCAGTCTCAAATAGGAAATCCTGACGGTGATGACATCCCAAACAAAAAATATTACGACCCGCGAAGGTGGTTACGAGAAGCAGAACTCTCATTTGTTACTAGATTAAAGAAAGCATTTGAAGATTTAAATAATGTGAATACATTATAAAATTTATGTAGTTTTGTAAACTAATTAACAACTAATCACCTCATGGCAATGGCTTGGTTTAAACGTAAAGATAAGGGTATTCAAACCCCAACAGAAGCTAAAAAAGATACTCCAAAAGGGTTATGGTATAAATCTCCCACTGGAAAAGTCATTGATACTGATGAACTTGAGAAAAACTATTACGTGAGTCCAGAAGACGGATATCATGTAAGAATTGGAAGTAAAGAATATTTTGAAATTTTGTTTGACGATAATAAATTCAAAGAGTTAGACGCAAACCTCATTTCAAAGGATCCATTAAAATTTGTCGATACAAAAAAATACACAGATCGTTTAAAGGCAGCAACGGAGAAAACTAATCTTAAAGATGCCATAAAAACAGCGGTTGGAAAATCAAAAGGTAAGGATATTGTTGTAGCCTGCATGGATTTCAGATTTATTGGTGGATCAATGGGTAGTGTTGTTGGTGAAAAAATTGCCAGAGCTGCAACTTTTGCCTTAAAAAAGAAAATTCCTTTCATGATCATTTCTAAGTCAGGTGGAGCTCGGATGATGGAGGCAGCATTGTCCTTAATGCAGCTTGCTAAAACATCCTCAAAATTAGCGCAATTAGCAGAGGCAAAAATACCTTATATCTCCTTGTGTACAGACCCAACTACAGGGGGGACAACAGCGTCATTTGCCATGTTAGGAGACATAAATATAAGTGAACCAGGCGCCTTGATTGGTTTTGCCGGCCCAAGAGTTGTGAGAGACACAACGGGTAAAGAACTACCTGATGGTTTTCAAACGGCAGAATTTGTGTTAGAACATGGTTTTTTAGACTTCATAACTCATCGAAAAAATCTAAAAGACAAAATAAATCTTTACATAGATTTAATTACAAATCAACCTTTGCGAGCGTAGTAAGGCAAAAAATTGGTCACCGTTATTCTTCTTTTAGAGATACATTACATAAAATTGTATTCCTTAGGACATTTGCAGATTTGTATTAATTAAATATTCAAAATTCATAATAATGTGGCATATAGGTAATTCTAAAAAAAATCAAGATTCCAAAGATTAAAGAAATCGTCGCCTTTAATTTTTTCTATCAATATTACAGCAGAAATTAAGTTGATGAGTCAATTTTAAAACCTTTACTCAATGTCGAAGTTTAGAATAAAATTATATTCTTTCGAAACAAAAACAACATCAAATAACTTAAAATCATTATATTTGCCGCTTGAAAGAAAATCTTTCAACATACATAACAATCATTTACAATAATATTAGCATGTATTTAGATCAAAAAGAAAAAGAAGCTATTTTCAAAAAGCACGGTAAAAATGTCAAGGACACAGGTACCTCAGAAGGACAAATTGCCTTATTTACTTACAGAATTAACCATTTAACTGAACATCTCAAAAATAATCGTAAAGATTTTAATACAGAACGTTCATTGGTTAAACTAGTAGGTAAAAGAAGAAGCTTACTAGATTATTTGGCAAAGAAAGATATCATGAGATATCGTGCAATTGTCAAGGAATTAGGACTTAGAAAGTAATTAAATTAGAGGCTATTATATGCCTCTTTTTTATTTTTAGAAACTCTCGCGAAGAGAATAAACATCGTATAGAAGAAGCTAATTATAGTTTTTCATTGGTCACAGCAACAACTACACAACAACACAACGACCATTGTTTAACAAGTTCAGCTAATATTTGGCTAGAACAAGAATTTTAAAACTTATGATTCCAAAAGTATTTAAGGAGGTCATTGACCTAGGTGACGGTAGAGAAATCTCTATCGAAACTGGAAAATTAGCAAAACAAGCTCATGGTAGCGTTGTGGTGCAATCAGGAAAATGTATGTTATTGTGTACAGTTGTTTCCAATTATGAACAAAAAGATTTAAACTTTTTACCGCTAACAGTTGATTATCGCGAAAAATTTGCTGCAGCGGGAAGATACCCAGGAGGATTCTTTAAAAGAGAAGCACGTCCGAGTGATGGTGAGGTATTGACGATGCGACTTGTCGATAGAGTGTTACGCCCATTGTTTCCGAAAGATTATCACTCTGAAACGCAGGTAATGATTCAATTAATGTCTCATGACCCAGAAGTTATGCCAGACGCTATGGCAGGTTTAGCTGCTTCTGCTGCCATTCAATTATCAGATTTTCCTTTTGAATGTCCAATCTCTGAAGCGAGAGTTGGTCGTATAAATGGAGAATTTATAATCAATCCAACATTTGAGCAATTAGCAGAATCTGACATCGATATGATGATTGGTGCTTCTGCAGATTCTGTAATGATGGTAGAAGGTGAAATGGATGAAATTTCTGAAGAAGAAATGGCAGACGCAATTAAGTTTGCTCACGAACATATTAAAGTACAATGTGCTGCTCAAGTAAAATTAGCTGAAGCATTTGGGAAAAAAGAGACTCGTGAATACGAACCAGAAAGAGAAGACAAAGACTTAGAAAAGAAAGTGCATGACATGGCATATGATAAAGTGTATGCTATTGCTAAAGCAGGGTCTGCTAAACACGAAAGAAGTGCTGCTTTTCAACAAATAAAAGAGGATATTAAAGCAACGTTTTCTGAAGAAGAATTAGAAGATTACGGTGGATTAGTGTCTGATTATTATCGTAAAGCTGAAAAAGCTGCAATTAGAGACTTAACTCTAGACGAAGGTTTACGTTTGGATGGTCGTAAAACAACTGAAATCAGACCAATATGGTGTGAGGTTGATTACTTACCATCAACCCATGGTTCTTCTGTTTTTACACGAGGAGAGACTCAAGCTTTAGCCACCGTAACTCTGGGGACTTCAAGAGATGCTAACCAAATAGACATGCCATCTCAAGAAGGTGAAGAGCGTTTCTATTTACATTATAATTTTCCACCATTTTGTACAGGGGAAGCAAGACCAATCCGTGGAACATCTCGTAGAGAAGTTGGACATGGTAATCTTGCACAACGTGCATTAAAAGGAATGGTACCAGAGGATTGCCCTTATACGGTAAGAGTTGTCTCTGAAGTATTAGAATCTAACGGTTCATCTTCTATGGCAACAGTTTGTGCTGGTACAATGGCAATGATGGATGCTGGTGTACAAATGACAAAGCCAGTTTCTGGTATCGCAATGGGATTAATTTCCGATGCTGATTCTGGAAAGTACGCTGTATTATCTGATATCTTAGGTGATGAAGATCATCTTGGTGATATGGATTTTAAAGTGACTGGTACTGCAGACGGTATTACAGCTTGTCAAATGGATATTAAAGTAAAAGGATTATCATACGAGATACTAGTGAATGCACTACAACAAGCTCGCGATGGTCGTTTACATATCTTAGAAAAGTTGACTGATACAATTGCACAACCAAATGCTGAGGTTAAAGAACACGCGCCAACAATGGTAACAAGACGTATTCCTAATGAATTTATCGGAGCTTTAATTGGCCCTGGTGGAAAAGTAATTCAGGAAATGCAAAAAGAGACTGAAACGACGATTGTGATTAACGAGGATCCAGTGACTGAAGAAGGTATCGTTGAAATTTTAGGTGTAGGTAAAAGTGGCATTGATGCTGTTATGGCAAAAATAGATTCTATTTTATTTAAGCCCGAAGTGGGAAGCATATACGAAGTAAAAGTAATTAAGATGTTAGATTTTGGCGCTGTCGTAGAATATATGGAAGCTCCAGGAAATGAAGTCTTATTGCACGTATCTGAATTAGCTTGGGAGCGTACAGAAAATGTATCTGATGTCGTAAATATGGGAGATATTTTTGATGTTAAGTACTTTGGCCTTGATAAACGTACACGAAAAGAGAAAGTATCTCGTAAGGCGATTTTACCAAAACCTGAAGGTTACGTAGAACGTCCACCAAGAGATAACAATCGTGGAAGAGATAACAGAGGTAGAGACAATCGTGGACGTGATAATCGCGGAAGAGATAATCGCAGAGACGATCGAAAACCCAGAGAAGACAAAAAAGATTAACTATTCTTTTTTTTAAAACCTCATAAAAACTTATGAGGTTTTTTTTATTTTTATTTTTTCTAAAAAGAAAAATAAAAATAAAAAACCATGGTTTTGTAACATTTTATGTCACTTATCCGTATAATAAAGAGTCAGCCTAATATTAATATTAAACAAACTTTTTTAACATGAGACAGCTCAAAATAACCAAGCAAGTTACCAACAGAGAAACAGCATCCTTAGATAAGTATCTTCAGGAAATTGGAAAAGTGGATTTAATTACTGCAGATGAAGAAGTTGAATTAGCACAACGTATTAAAGCGGGAGATCAAATCGCTTTAGAAAAATTAACAAAGGCAAATTTAAGATTTGTCGTATCAGTCGCAAAACAATACCAAAATCAAGGATTAACGCTACCCGATCTTATAAATGAAGGTAATTTAGGTTTAATTAAAGCTGCTCAGCGATTTGATGAAACACGTGGTTTCAAATTTATTTCTTACGCTGTTTGGTGGATTCGTCAATCCATTCTTCAAGCACTAGCAGAGCAGTCACGTATCGTGCGACTTCCTTTAAACAAAATTGGGTCGATAAATAAAATAAATAAAACTTACGCTTTTTTAGAGCAATCACATGAGCGTCCGCCAAGTGCTGAAGAAATTGCTAAAGAATTAGATATGACCATCAATGATGTGAAAGAGTCTATGAAAAATTCTGGACGTCACGTTTCCATGGATGCACCCTTAGTTGAAGGAGAGGATTCTAACCTATATGATGTTTTACGTAGTGGTGAATCTCCAAATCCCGACAGAGATTTATTACACGAATCTTTGAGAACTGAGATTGAACGTGCTCTAGAAACTTTGACACCAAGAGAAGCAGATGTGATTCGTTTGTATTTCGGTTTAGGCAATCAACATCCTATGACTCTTGAAGAAATTGGAGAGACATTTGATCTTACTCGTGAACGCGTAAGACAAATTAAAGAAAAAGCAATTCGTAGACTAAAGCACACCTCAAGAAGTAAAATCTTAAAAACTTACTTGGGTTAATTTCCTACAAAAACATAATAAACAATAAAGACTTGTGTCTTTTGTTTAATTGATTAAAGAGCCCAAAGATGATTACTTTGGGTTCACTTTTTTTACTACTTTTACAGAAACAACCACCACCGATGAGCACCTTAATAGCACCTTCAATTTTAGCCGCAGACTTTGCGAATTTACAGAGAGATATAGAAATGGTTAACCGCAGTGATGCAGATTGGTTTCACATCGACATTATGGATGGTGTGTTTGTTCCAAATATCTCTTATGGAATGCCTGTACTAAAGGCAATTTCAAAACATGCTAATAAAACAATTGATGTGCATTTAATGATCATTGACCCTGACCGTTACATTAAAACTTTTGCAGAGTTGGGAAGTAATATTCTAACCGTTCACTATGAAGCTTGCACACATTTACACAGAACGTTACAAGCCGTCAAAGATGAAGGTATGCAAGCTGGTGTTGCACTTAATCCACATACCAATATTAACGTCCTCGAAGATATTATAAATGATATCGATGTCGTTTGTTTGATGAGTGTAAATCCAGGATTTGGAGGGCAGAGTTTTATTGACAATACATTTGTTAAAATCAAACAGTTGAAAGAATTAATTGTTCGTAAGGGAGCTCCAACCAAAATAGAGGTAGATGGTGGTGTTACAGACAACAATGCACTGCAGTTAGTACAAGCAGGAGCAGACATTTTAGTAGCGGGAAGTTTTGTTTTTAAAAGCAGTAATCAATTACAAACCATAAAAGAATTAAAACATATCACGAGATAAACATCATGCCATGATATACAATTAAAAAACCCTAAATTGAGTAGGGTTTTTTAATTGATCACATGTTGAAAAACTTATCAAACAAAAATAATACGAGTAATTGAAAAAAGAGATCTTTAAATTTTAAACTAAAGCTTAAAACAAACATGTACCGAGAAGCTTTGAGTATTGAAGACCCCTAACGATTACAGAAAGATTTTCCTAATGAGTATGAAAACTACTATAAACACAGAGAATACAATAAAAAATGGGATCACAAAATCATTTAGATTGAAGATTAACATAATTGACATACAAAGCAGTTGGAAGCCAAGACCATACACAGACACCAAGGTCATAAACCACTTTGGGAAAGGAGGACTCTCATGAGCATTTTTGTCCAAATGATACACAATTTTATCAAAAACAATGTAAAGTATATTATATATTTTATAAAAAATATTTACTGTTCGCTGGTTGTCTGCTTTGAGTGCTTTTGGCGCAGAAACTTCAAAAATTCTACTAGTTGAATCTCCTTTAACAGCATTTCTTAAAATTACATAGTAATAATTATAAACAGTCCCTTGAAGTTGAATACCAAAAAATGCAATAAGCATATAGATAATTGATATTTCAGTGATGTGCCAAAAAGTAAGAAGAAAACAAAAATTAAGAATTATATCTGCGATAGAATCATAGTAACGCCCTGTATAGGAAGGGGTGTTTTTTAGTCTTGATAGCTCTCCATCCGCAGCATCTATGACAGACTTAAGTATGATAAAAAAAGCAGCTGTTTTATAAAAGCCATTTAGCATGAAGCCAATTGCTAAAAACCCTGTAAAAATAAACAAAGTAGTTACATGTATGGGAGTGAATATCGTGTTTTTAAGTTGATTAGCGATCCAAGAACCACCAGTTCGCCCGTAATCAGATAAATCTAAAAACTGATATTTTATTGGAAGTTTTGCCATAACTACAGGTAACTATTAATTAACTATTGAAGACATCAAAGATACAATCATTTATGTAATCATACTTTTTTCATTAAAATATTTAGCACAACAATGGAGGCCCAATTTTTAAAGTAATGAAACTGAGCGACCATCATCACATCTCACCTATCTGAAGTAGCAAATAGATTCGACAAAACAGTTAAAGACTCTGATTTATTATATAAAAATTCCATGAGTTTAATAGTATCTAAAGGAAATTGATTGAAAGTAGAAGTAGCATTTGACAATGTCTTTATTTTGAGTAATGTAACACTATATTTTTACGGAAGGATACCAAAAAAATATCTCCAAAAATAATTTTTTATTCTTGGAGATAATTTGTGACCTCGAAGGGATTCGAACCCCCAACCCTCAGAGCCGAAATCTGATATTCTATCCAGTTGAACTACGAGGCCTTGTTTTATCTTTATTGATTTAAGTTATGACGAACAATTGTGGATATTGTCTTTCCATCAGCCCTACCAGCTATTTCTTTTGTCACTAACCCCATGACTTTCCCCATATCTTTCATGCCTTTAGCTCCAATTTTTTCAATTACCATAACAACGACCTTTTCAATTTCCTCGTCATCTAAAGATTCAGGTAAAAATTGGCTTATTACTTTAGCTTCATCGAGTTCAGGTAATGCCAAATCTTTCCTGTTTTGTTCCAAATAAATAGCAGCACTATCTTTTCGTTGCTTTACTAACTTTTGTAAAATTTTCAATTCTTGTTCTTCGGTTAAGTCTACACTTGATCCAGTCTCTGTTCTAACTAATAAAATAGAGGATTTGATTGCTCTCAGCGCTGTTAGTGCCGTTTGATTCTTTTCCTTCATGGCGTTTTTTAAGGCAACCATAATGCTCTCCTGTAAACTCATTGATAATAAATTTTAAGTCGTAAAGATATAAAAAAGTATGTATTAATTACTGAATGATTTGATGACTACAGCAACAAAATAACCCAAATAACGTTTTAATGCTATTTGGGTTATAAAACGAAGTAAATGACAAATAATTGACCTGCTATTAATCTACATTGTCATGTAAAAAAGAATTATTACTTCGTAGTTGAATGTCGTCATTATCGTCTGTCCCTAGAGACAATCGAGATGCATTAGTCTCAGATGAATGTTGCGCCGCATCCAGATTCACTCCTTGTCTCTTATAAGCGGGTTCTTTTTCAATATCATCAATTTTAGCATTATTAAATTTATAATTAAACTCTTTCATCTTTTGCCTTCTCTCATCAGCTCTCTCTTTTAATATTTCCGAAATTGGACTATTCATTGGGTCTAAGTCTTCAACAAACTCTTTAGTTTCAATTTCTTCGATTATTTTTTTCTCAAAAACAATATCTTCTTCAACTTCAGTAAGAACACCTTGCTCTTGTCCCTGCTCATTTTCACTACTATTCATTGATGATTCTAACATAATATAATCATCTAAAGCGTATCTAGTTTCACCTTCCTCATTCGCCTCAGTTACAGCAATAAGTTCAATGTAATCTTTAACCGGGATTTCTTTTATATCATCATCGTCGTCTAAATTAAAAATCTTGGCGTTGTCTTCATCTTTTGTGTTTAAGGTCTGACTTTGGGTATCCAAGGACGTAAGAGGAAGGTCAAATGTGAGCATTGTTTGTTCATCTTCTTGACTAGAACTTGAGGGAATTTCTACCTCACTTTCTGCTGAAGCAACCTCATGAATTATAAATTCTTCCTCCTCTACATTTGCTAAAACCTCATCATATACAACACTAATATTTCTTATAACATCCGTTGTATCAATTAATTCTACCTCTGGAACAATATCCTCTTCTGTAATAAGACTATGTACAATTTTATGATCTTGAGTTTCTAAAATAATATCAGGCCTAATAATTGCAGGATCTCGATCCAAATGTAAATCTTGTTGATTTTGGTCGTCCTCTAAAGAATGGACTACCTTTTTAACCTCTGTATTTGATATCTCATCTTGTTGATCTACATTAAATCCTGTAGCAATTATGGTGACTGAAATAGATTCTTGTAAAGACTCATCTTCACCTACACCCATTATAATATTAGCACCAAATCCTGCCTCAGTCTGAATATGATCATTTATTTCTCCAATTTCATCGATAGTTATTTCTTGTGACCCAGAAACGATAAGCAACAATACATTTTTAGCTCCAGAAATTTTATTATCATTTAATAATGGTGAATCAAGGGCTTTCATAATCGCTTCATTTGCACGATTTGTCCCTGAAGCTGTTGAAGAACCCATTATTGCAGTTCCACTATTACTCAAAACGGTTTTGGCATCTCGTAAATCAATGTTTTGTGTATAATGATGTGTAATAACTTCAGCAATTCCTCTGGATGCTGTTGAAAGTACTTCGTCAGCTTTAGAAAACCCTGCTTTAAAACCAAGATTACCATACACTTCACGAAGCTTATTATTATTAATAACTACTAGAGAATCAACATGGGTACGTAATGTTTCTATACCCTTTTGAGCTTGTGCAATACGAATTTTCCCTTCAAACTGAAATGGCATTGTCACAATTCCAACTGTGAGAATATCCATCTCTTTGGCAATCTTCGCAATGACAGGAGCTGCACCAGTCCCTGTACCACCACCCATACCAGCAGTAATAAAAACCATTTTTGTATTTGTATCAAGCATGGTTCTAATTTCTTCCATACTTTCATGAGCTGCCTGCTCACCTATTTCAGGATTGGCACCCGCACCAAGTCCTTCAGTTAAATTAACTCCCAACTGAATCTTGTTGGGGACACCACTGTTTTGTAAAGCTTGTGAGTCGGTATTACAGATGACAAAGTCTACCCCTTTTATTCCTTGTTGGAACATGTGATTGATGGCATTACTCCCACCACCACCAACACCGATAACTTTGATGACATTTGATTGATTCTTTGGCAAATCAAATGTAATTCCAAAATCTTTGTTGCTATTCATATAATTAGTTTTTACGAGATTAGTTAGTTATTTTTTAGTTTATTCTGCATTGTCTAGAAAATCTTTAAGCTTCTCAGTTAATTTATCTAAAAAGGTCTTTCTCTCTTTTACAGGCCTCTCAGCAACATCAACATCATCAGAGTTATTGTTAGACATGCTTTCGTCATATGCTCTTTGAGCATCAGCTTCTATTTTACGCTTTTCTTGCCGTTTCAATCCATCCATTACCAATCCCACAGCAGTTGCAAACAATGGGCTTGTTACATCATCATCAGAATCTCCCGCAAGGTGTTCATTGGGATAGCCTATACGTGTATCCATACCCGTGATATATTCAACTAATTGTTTTAAATGATTTAATTGGCTTCCTCCCCCTGTTAAAACAATTCCTGCAATGAGTTTTTTCTTTTGTTCTTCGTGTCCGTAATTTTTAATTTCTACGTAAACCTGTTCTATAATTTCTACAACTCTTGCATGAATTATTTTAGATAAATTCTTAAGGGTTATTTCTTTCGGCTCCCTACCTCTCAGCCCAGGAATAGAGACAATTTCGTTATCCTTATTTTCACCTGGCCATGTTGACCCAAATTTAATTTTTAATAACTCTGCTTGCTTTTCAATGATCGAGCAACCCTCTTTTATATCTTCAGTAATGACATTTCCTCCAAAAGGAATAACTGCTGTGTGCCTAATTATCCCATCTCTAAAAATCGCCAAATCTGTAGTTCCACCTCCTATGTCAATTAAAGCGACTCCAGCATCTTTCTCATCCTGACTCAATACAGCATTAGCTGAGGCCAGCGGTTCCAAAGTGATACCTTCTAACTCAAGTCCAGCACTTTTCACACATCGTCCAATGTTCCTTATTGAAGATACTTGACCTACCACCACATGAAAATTTGCCTCAAGCCTTCCTCCATACATCCCAATTGGCTCTTTAATTTCAGCTTGACCATCAACTTTGTATTCTTGAGGCAATACATGAATTATTTCCTCACCTGGCAACATCACTAATTTATGAACCTGGTTTATTAAACGGTCAATATCTTCCTCGTTAATTACTAATTCAGAATTCTCTCTTGTGATGTAATCACTGTGTTGTAAACTTCTAATATGCTGCCCTGCTATTCCGACTGTAACCTCTTCAATTTTTTCTCCTGAAGCGGCTTCGGCCTCTTGAACTGCTTGTTGTATAGATTGTATAGTTTGGGTAATATTATTTACTACACCTCGATGCACTCCAAGACTTTTGGCTCTGCCAATCCCCAATATTTCCAACTTACCATAGTTGTTTTTACGGCCAACCATCGCAACTATTTTTGTTGTTCCAATATCTAATCCAACTGAAATTTTATTATCACCCATGGTTTTCTTTTTTTGTACAAACAACTTGATTATTAAATTGCAAATTGACTTTACTGTAAATATTCAATGTCCTATCTTTTTGTGCTTTTTGATAAAATGCTTTAAGATTGTTTACTTTTTCTTTTAAATTTTTTAATTCTCCAATAATAATATCAAAATCAAATACCCTTATTTTTAAGGTTATCAATCGATTTTTATCTTGATGAATTTCGGTTATATGACTTCTTAAGAATTCATCTTTATAAATCTCTTCTGCAATGTTGAACACATTGATTAAATTATTTCTGTCTACTACACCAGTAACTAGTGGTACACGCGACGTATAATTGTTTGATAAAGGCATAAAATCCCCAACCTCATCTATATAATAAGAGTCCTTTGAATGAACTCTTGCAATAGGCTTACGCTGAATAATATCAGCACAAATTCCGTCATTTTCAGCGAAGTATACCTCAGCTGTTTTGATCATAGAATTTGACCTAAGTATATTTTCTATACTATTCAAATCTAAAATATCTTTAGGCACATTTACAAGGGTTTCATTATTTTGTATTAACAATTTATTAACCGAATCATGAGTAATAAAAAGATTATTCTCCCCCAAAAATTTCACATCAAAATAGGACACCTTTTTAGCTGCATTTCGTTGACTCGAAAACGCGTATAAGAAGGCTACTAAACCCAATAAAATCAATCCTTTTATATAATTCCAATTAACTCGCAACACTTAATTTTTCTTTTATTTTTATTACTTCTTCTCCGATATCACCTGCACCTAGTGTAATGATTATATCGATGTCCCTTTTTTTAATTTCTGATGTAATTTCTGCTTTGGTTATTAATTTTTTATTTGGATTCTTAATTTTACTTAAAAGCCACGCTGAAGTAACCCCTTCAATAGGTAATTCCCTTGCAGGATAAATATCTAATAACAGCACACGATCAAATTGCTGTAAGCTTATTGCAAATTCTTCAACAAAATCTTTTGTACGACTAAATAAATGAGGTTGAAAAACAACCAACACTTCACGATTAGGATACATTTCTCTAACAGCCTGATGAACAGCGTTAATTTCTTCAGGATGGTGGGCGTAATCATCAATAAAAATTAAATTCTCTGTCTTAATTTGATAGGTAAATCGTCGTTTTACTCCTTTATAGGATGCGAGTGCACTGGCAAGCCTGTTTGGAGAGCAACCAAATTCTACAGCCATCGCCAGCGCTATCAATGCATTCGACAAATTATGTCTACCAGGTAGGTTAAATTTTAAATTTTTAATATGTTCTTGAGGTGTTTTTACATCAAAGATGTATGTACCATTCTCAATTTTTATATTGTACGCAGAATAGTCAGCCTCCTCTTCAATAGCGTAGGTGATACCCAACAGTGGCAGTCCTTTTTTTACAAAAAGTTTTCCATTTGGGGTTAACCTTCTAGTAAAGGCTATAAATGACTCTTTGAGATGCTCTGAATTTCCATAAATATCCAAATGATCAGCATCCATAGAAGTGATGCAAGCATAATCAGGTGATAGTGTTAAAAATGAACGATCAAATTCATCAGCCTCAACCACGGTAACCTTAGTGCCTCTCTGAATCAAATTAGAATTGTAATTTTCAGAAATTCCACCTAAAAAAGCTGTCATTTCTACACCACAATCACTCATTAGATGTCCTAAAATACTCGTCGTTGTAGTTTTACCATGTGTTCCTGCCACAGCTAAACAAATAGAATTTTCTGTTATTAAACCCAACACTGTTGATCGTTTATGTACGTTAAATTGATGGTTTTTAAAATATTGAAGTTCACTGTGCTTTTCAGAAATAGCTGGGGTGTATATAACCAATGTGTTACCATTATCTAAATATTGATCTGAAATCATCTTTACGTCATCCTTAAAATGAATAACTGCGCCCAAGACTCGTAAGGCTTCAGTGTTATCACTTTCTGTTTTATCATAACCTGCAACATTTTTATTTGATGATAAAAAATATCGAGCCAATGCGCTCATACCGATACCTCCAATACCAATGAAATAAACGTTATGTACTTTATCTAAATTCAAACTATTAATAATTTTTCTATGGTATCTGCGATATCTTTTGTTGCATTCACAAAAGCTAATTTTTTTATATTTTCACCTAGTTCTTTTTGCAGTTCTTTTGATTGTAAAAGATTTGCAAACTTATTTTCAAAGTCAACTTCTAAAACAGCCTCCTTTATTAAAACAGCTCCACCCTTGTCAGCAATTGCATCTGCATTTTTTGTTTGATGATCCTCAGCTACATTAGGAGATGGAATGAAAACTACTGGCTTCCCTACGATGCATAACTCTGACACTGAACTAGCTCCTGCTCTTGAAATAACAATATCTGCAGCAGCATATGCCATATCCATTCTGTTTAAAAAAGGATGAACTTGAACATCACTTCTATCGTTATAAACTCCAAACTCTTGATCATATAATTTTCCACATTGCCATATAAGCTCTACATTATTTCTTCGAAAAAACTCAAGCTTACTTTCAATTAAATTATTAATAGCGCGTGCGCCAAGACTACCTCCCAAAACCAATAAAATTGTCTTGCTGTGCTTAACATTAAAAAAATCTTTCGCTTCAATAGACTTATCTGTTAGATAAAGCAAGTCTTGTCTGACAGGATTTCCTGTTTTAATAATTTTATTGGCAGGAAAAAATCGTTCTAAATTATCATAGGCCACACATATTTTATTGACTTTATTACCTAATAATTTGTTCGTTATTCCAGGATAAGAATTTTGTTCTTGAATGATACTTGGGACACCTCTTAAAGCCGCCATAAATAATAAAGGACCACTGGCAAAACCTCCAGTCCCAATAGCAATATCAGGATCAAATTCTTTCAATATTTTTCGCGAGCGTAGTAAACTCACAATTAATTTGAAAGGAAACAATAAATTTCTCAACGTGAGCCTTCGTTGAAGACCTGAAATCCATAAGCCCTCAATATTAAAGCCCGATTCAGGAACTTTATCCATTTCCATTTTATCCTTAGCTCCAACAAATAAAAATTTCGAATTAGGAAAACGACCTCTCAATTCATTGGCAATGGAAATTGCAGGATATATATGACCTCCGGTTCCACCACCTGATAAAATTACTCTATATGTTGTATTTATATTCAAGTCTTAAATTGTTTCACTTAATATTTCAAGAGGGTTATCTACAAGACCCTCTTGAGATTTAATTTCTTCACGTTTTGCGCTAACACTTAAAACAATACCGATAGCAAGGCAGGTCATCCAAATGGATGTTCCTCCACTACTAATTAATGGTAATGTTTGACCCGTTACTGGAAATAACTCTACTGCAACTGCCATATTAATTAATGCTTGAAAAACAATGGGCAGTCCGACTCCAACTACTAATAATTTTCCAAAAACAGTTTCTGATTTTTGAGAAACAATCACTAATCTGATAAGTAAAAGCATATAAAACAATAACAAAAACAACCCTCCAATCATACCATATTCCTCAATAATTATAGCAAAAATAAAATCAGAAGAAGATTGAGGTAAAAAATTCTTTTGTACACTTTTCCCTGGACCTAATCCTTTGATCCCTCCGGAAGCAATAGCAATTTTTGCTTTTTCAATTTGATAATTAGCATCGGCATCTTCTCCATTAGAAAAATTATCAATACGACTCATCCAAGTATCAATACGATTAGGCATCATGTCAGGAAATGCCTTTGCCAAAAGAATAAAGAATGTGAACACTATTAATCCAGATCCAACAATTAAACCTAAGTAACGTAAAGGATACCCTCCTAAAAACGCCAATATTACGACCATTGTAAAAATCATCGCTGTAGTCGAAAAATTAGCAGGAAGAATCAAAACTAATATCAAAAAAACAGGAGCCCACAAAGGCAGTAATGTTTCCTTAAAAGAAATTTCTTTATGCTGAATCTTTGACAAATAACGAGCCACATAGACCATTAATACCACTGAGGCTAGTGTTGAGGGCTGAAACGTAAAACCTACTAATGGAACACGAATCCAACGCCTTGCGTTTGTTGCGCTCTCTGCTAGGTCAGGCTGAAACATCGTAACCATCAATAAAACCAATACCACAGGAATCATTATCATTGATAATCCCTTAAAATAACGATATGGTATTTTGTGAACGCCATATATAATGGCAAATCCTAAAAATAAATGAACAAAATGTTTGATGAAATAATTAAAAGTATGACCGTTATCGCTTGCGTAAGCTAAATTACTTGCCGCACTATAAACAGGTAGAAATGAAAATATTGCAAGCAATGCAGCGATTGCCCATATTAACCTGTCTCCTTTTATATTTTTAAACAACGTTCCCATTAAATTTTATAATTGTCTAACAGCATCTTTAAATTGTCTTCCTCTGTCTTCATAATTTTTAAATAAATCAAAACTGGCACAAGCAGGAGATAACAACACATTGTCATCAGCTTCAGCAATTTTATATGCAATTTTCACCGCCTCACTCATGAATTGAGTTTCAACGATGATATCTACCATATTTCCAAAATTTTCGAATAATTTTTTATTATCAACACCCAAACAAATGATTGCCTTCACTTTTTCGTTGATAAAAGGATATAACTCCTCGTAATTATTACCCTTATCTTCACCACCAACAATCCATACGGTGGGTGACTCCATGCTCTCAAGAGCATAATAAGTTGCATTTACGTTTGTCGCTTTTGAGTCATTAATATAATGCACTTTATTTATTTTTAGAACATGTTCCAAACGATGTTCTACTCCATGAAAATTCTCTAGACACTCACGAATAGTATGTTTTCTAATTTTCAATAATTGGGCAACTGTAGCAGCTGCCATCGCATTTTTAATGTTGTGTTTTCCTTCAAGTGCTAAGTTTGCTGTTGGCATAATTGTTTGGCTATTATCAATTTTTATTATTATGTTCTCTTTATCCAAAAAAGCCCCTTGCTCTAAACTCTTGACTAAAGAAAAAGGCACCAAGGTTGATTGGATTTTGTGTTTACTTAAATAATCTACTATGACAGGATCATCTCCGTCATAAATTAAAATATCTTCGTTTGTCTGATTTAGTGTGATTCTAAACTTAGACTTTATATAATTTTCAAAATTATTATCATATCTATCTAAATGATCTGGAGTTATGTTGGTAATAATTGCAATATTTGGTCTGAATTCTTGAATACCATCTAATTGAAAACTACTCAGTTCCAATACATAATTTTTATATGAGTTCTCAACAACCTGTTTGGCAAAACTATGTCCTATATTACCAGCTATTCCAATACTCATTCCAGAGGCGCTAAGAATATGATGCAATAAACTTGTGGTAGTTGTTTTTCCATTACTCCCTGTGATTCCAATGATATTAGAGTTTGTAAACTTTGATGCAAATTCAATCTCTGATATGACCAAAATGTCATTTGATTTTAATTGCAGAACCAATTTTGCAGTATCAGATATTCCAGGACTCTTCACAACAACATCAGCTCCTAGAATTACATCGCCAGAATGTTGATTTTCTTCCCACTCAATTTCATTTTGCACAAGAACTTCCTTGTATTTTTCTCTTAGAGGCCCTCCATCAGAAACAAATACATCAAAACCATGTTTCTTGCCTAAAAGCGCGGCTCCAACACCACTTTCCCCTCCCCCAAGAATAACCAATCGCTCCATCTATCTAATTTTTAATGTTACGATTGAAATAATTGCCAATAGAATACCAATGATCCAAAATCGTGTTACAATCTTACTTTCATGATATCCTGACTTTTGAAAATGATGATGCAATGGAGACATTTTAAAAATTCGCTTTCCTACACCATATTTTTTTCGTGTATATTTAAAATAACTTACTTGCATGACAACCGATAAATTTTCGGCAAGAAAAATACCGCACAATACAGGAATCAACCATTCTTTTCTTACGGCAATCGCTATCACTGCAATGATACCCCCAATCGTCAAACTCCCTGTATCACCCATAAACACCTGCGCAGGAAACGCATTGTACCATAAAAATCCTATTAAAGCTCCAACAAATGCAGCAATATAAATAGTGATTTCCTCAACCCGAGGTATGTACATGATATTAAGATAATCTGAAAAAATAATATTTCCAGAAACCCAAGCAAACACTCCCAATGTTAAAACAATTATCGCCGAAGTACCTGCTGCTAACCCATCAATTCCATCAGTCAGATTGGCTCCGTTTGATACGGCCGTAATAATGAAAATGGCAGCTAAAATGAATATAACCCATGAATAAGGCTTGAGTTTTGGACTTATCCAAGTAACCAAACTTGCATAGTCAAATTCATTTCCTTTAACGAAAGGAATCGTTGTTTTAGTGGACTTCTCTTCATTTTTAAATAACTTAAATGAAGAAATATTTGGATTAGAGGCAATTAGCTCTTGTTGCTGGCTTAAAGGAAGTTTTTCTTTGATCGTTACATTTTCATTAAAATAAAGTGTAGCACCAACGATAATTCCCAAGCCAACTTGACCTAATATCTTAAACCTACCCTTTAAACCCTCTTTGTCATTTTTGAATTTCTTAATGTAATCATCAATAAATCCAATCACTCCCATCCAACAGGTTGTAATCAATAATAAAATAACATAAACATTATCGAGCTTTGCTAATAAAATTACTGGGATTAATGTGGCAAATATAATAATTAGGCCTCCCATGGTTGGGGTACCAGCCTTTTGGGCTTGCCCATCAAGACCTAAATCTCTAATAGTTTCACCAACTTGTTTCCTTTGTAAAAAACTAATAATGCGCTTTCCATAAATCGTAGAAAATAGTAATGACATAATTATAGCAATAGCAGCCCTGAAAGTCAAAAATCCAAAGAGTGATGCTCCAGGAAATTGAAACTCTTTTTCTAAATATTCAAATAAATAATAAAGCATACGACTGTTATATATTTTTTAAATATGTTTCTAATATTTTGTAATCGTCAAAACTATTACGGGTACCATTTATCTCTTGATAAGTCTCATGTCCTTTTCCTGCCACCAAAATAATATCATGGGGTTGAGCTAATTGACAAGCTGTATGAATTGCTTGTTTTCTATCTGTAATTGACAATGTTTTTTTGAAATTCTGAGGAGCAACACCGATCTCCATCTCTTGGATAATTTGCTCAGGTAGTTCAGTTCTTGGATTATCACTAGTAAAAATAACTTTACTACTCAACGCTGAGGCAATGTTTGCCATTTTTGGTCGCTTCGTTTTATCTCTATCCCCACCGCAACCAACAACCGTAATAAGCTCCTCATTTTTTGTACGGATGGAATTGATTGTCTCTAAAACATTTTTTAAAGCATCTGGAGTATGAGCATAATCAACAATAGCAGTAATATTATTTGAAATTAAGTACTGAAATCGCCCTCTAACACTTTCTAATTCACTCAATAGCCGAAGAACCTCCGAGCTTTCTAACCCTAAAAGGTTGGCAGTTCCATAAATGGCCAGAACATTATAGGCATTAAAATTCCCTATAAGCTTGGTCCAAACCTCATTTCCGTTAATATTTAGAAGTAGTCCATTAAATTGATTTTCTAATATTCGAGCTCTATAATCAGCAATGGTTTTTAATGCATACGTATGTGTTTTTGAACTTGTATTTTGCAACATGAATAGACCATTTTTGTCATCGGCATTTACTAAAGAAAATGATGATGATGGTAGCTCATCAAAAAACATTTTTTTAACATCCCGATATTCAGAGAATGTTTCATGATAATCAAGATGGTCATGTGATAAATTTGTAAAAATGCCTCCTAAAAAATGTAGCCCTTTTGTTCTGTTTTGATGGATGCCATGAGAACTCACTTCCATAAAACAAAATTCAACACCTTCAACATTCATCTTATGTAGAAATTGATTAATTGCCAACGAATCAGGTGTTGTATGTGTCGACTCGTATACCGTATCATTAATTATGATCTTGACCGTTGACATTAAACCAACTTTATAACCTGCTTTTTTAAATAATTCATAAAGTAAGGATGCTATGGTTGTTTTGCCATTTGTTCCTGTAACCCCAATAAGTTTTAAATTTTCAGATGGTGACTCGTAGTAATTGGATGCCATAATCGCCAACGCAATACTAGAATCTGACACTTTAAGATAAGTCACATTATCTCGGAAATCATTCGGAAGTTCTTCAACAATAACAGCAGATGCTCCTTTATCTAAAGCACTTTCAATATAATCATGTCCATCAACAACATGCCCCCTAATTGCAATAAAAACATCATTAGCGTCAATCTTTCGTGAATCAAATTGAATTGTATTTATATTAATTCCAGTGTCACCAACTACGGTCTCTAGCGTCACTTTATACAATATGTTTTTTAATACTTTCATGATAATTTAAGTACAATCTTTATGTTTGTATTCAGTTTAGCACCTTTAGCAATAGACTGACTTCTCACCTTACCTCTGCCAATAATCTCGACTCTCATTCCCATGTTTTCTAACAAGCTAATTGCGTCCATAGCAGACATACCGTGCAAATCTGGCATGATTGTTTTATACTTTTTAGCCATATCAAAATAGCTCTCGTAGTTGGTTGTAATTTCAGTGTCTTGAACTTCTAAATCATCTATAACATCGATAATTGGAGTTTCGGTATAAATTTTTTGTGCTACTTTTTTAAATACAGGACCCGATACGTCGGCTCCATAATATCCAACGCTTTTATCAGGCTCGTGAATGACTACAATACAAGAATATTTCGGGTTTTCTACTGGAAAATATCCAGCAAAAGACGATATATAATTATGCTTGCCTTTAACCTTATAATTCTTTTGACATGTTCCAGTTTTACCTGCCATTGAGAAATTTTTTGAGTAAAGACCGTGACCCGTTCCATAATCTTTATTGACCACATCTGACAACAGCGCTTGTAATTTTGATACAGTTTCAGGAGAACAAATCCTGTCATTAATTACGGTTTTATCAAATGACTTAATGGTTCTACCGAATTCTTTTACTTCCTTTAAAAACCGAGGTTTCACCATCTCTCCATTATTTGCTATCGCATTGTAAAATGTTAGTGTTTGTAAAGGCGTAAAAGACACCCCATAACCAAACGCCATCCACTCAAGGGCAATACCACTCCACAAGTTGTTTTTTACTCTTGGATCGGGAATCACAGGTAGTCCTTCCCCTGTTAAAGGCAGATCGAGTGTGTTTTGTAAATTCATGCGATACAAACCATCAATAAATTGCTTTGAATCCTCTTTGTAACTATCGTGGATAGCTTTTACTATTCCTGTATTCGAAGACACTGCGAAAGCTTTCGCAACACTAATCTTACCATAACCACCACGCTTTGAGTCTCTTACTTTTTTTCCGTAAAAAGACAGTATTCCTTTCTCAGTATCGACAACAGTTGACGTATCTATAATTTTATCTTCTAATGCAACTGCTAAGGCCATCAACTTAAACGTTGATCCTGGCTCGTGAGATTCTCCTACAGCATAATTTAAGCGCTCATAATAATTACCAGCTGTATTTCTCCCCAGGTTTGATATCGCTTTTATTTCTCCTGTTGTTGTTTCCATAACCACAACTGACCCATGATGAGCCTTATACTTTTCCAATTGCTCAAGTAATGCATGATGAGCAATGTCCTGGATATTTACATCAATGGTTGTATATAAATCAAAGCCGTCTTGGGGTTCAACTTGGTCATAATCCTCTATTGGTTTCCATTGACCTTTACCTATTTTTTGCTTTAATCGCCTTCCATCTAATCCTCGTAAATATTGTTCACCAAAAGCTCCCTCAATACCAGCTCGTGTAATATTATGATTATCATCAACACGCTCATAACCAATGGATCTTTGTGCGATACCACCCATTGGGTGTTCTCTTTTGGTTTTTTGCTCAACAATAAGACCCCCAGAATTACCACCCATACTTAAGAGCGGAAAACTCCTCATTCTTAAATAATTAGAGTATCCAAGATTTCGTGCTAGTAAGAGGTATCTGTTTTTATTTACTCGCGCTTTTCGAAGCTCTTTTTCATAATAATCCGAACTTTTACCATGAAAAATGGCCAACGAATCGCTTAAAGACTGAATGTGCTTTTCAAATCTTTTCGTAGTTGGAGTTATTGCATCAAAACGAATATCATACTTAGGAACTGACGTTGCTAAAAGGTTACCCTCAGAAGAGTACACATTTCCTCTGTTAGCAGGAATAACGACATTTTGGATTGTTCTTTTCTGCGCTAAACTTTTATATTCATCACCTTGTACAAATTGAATTTTCACAATTTGCACAACAATTGATATCGCTAGGACGAACATACATCCAGTTACAAAATACAATCGGTTTAATATGCTCTTCTCGTTCGCTATCAACCTGCTACTTTAATTTGTTCTTTTAACTTTTATTTTTTTTGGCGGCACCTCTGACGGAGCCAATCCCTGATCCTTTAACTTTTTAACAACAGACGACTCCATTCTCAATTGCATTAAACTTTGCCTTCCATCAACAAACGCGGAACGAAGCTCTTTCACCTCTTCCTTTAAACCTGCTATTTCATATACTTTTCTATCTGCTCTGTGCGAGCTTGCTATCATAATGATGGCAAGTGAAGACAAAAACATAATTAATCTCCAATTCTTAAAAGAATCATCACTAATTAAAAAAGTACCTCTTAAAACGTTATAAATATTTTTTTTCACTTCTATAATTTTTCTGCAATTCTGAGTTTTGCGCTTCTTGACCTATTATTCAATTTTATTTCATCTTCATTTGGAACTATTAATTTGCCAACCTTTTTGAAAGGAACATCTATGCGTCCAAAAACGTCTTTCACTGGCTCTCCTTCAAACAAGCCACTTCGAATAAATCTTTTTACCAGCCTATCTTCTAAAGAATGATAGGAAATAATGCTCAATCGTCCTCCTTTTTTTAAAACATCAGGTGTTTGCAATAAAAATTCCTTTAAAACCTCTATTTCCTGATTCACTTCTATTCGAATCGCTTGGTAGATTTGAGCCAAGATTTTATTTTCTTTTCTAGGAGGCGTGAACTTTTTTAAAATTAATTTTAAATGTTCTGAAGTAAGTATATCACCATTTGAACGCTCGTTTACAATACCCCTTGCAATTTTCGGTGCATTTCGTAGCTCTCCGTATTGCCAAAAAATCTGTTTCAATTGACTTTCACTGTACTCATTTACAACATGAAACGCTGACAGCTCTTCTTGCTGATTCATTCTCATATCGAGGTTTGCCTCAAATCGAGTTGAAAAACCCCTCTCAGGAACATCAAATTGGTGTGATGACACACCAAAATCAGCAAGAATACCGTCAATTGACATTACGCCATGAAATTTCAAAAAACGTTTTAGATATCTGAAGTTTTCATTAATCAGCGTAAATCTGCTATCATCAATTCTATTTAAAAGAGCGTCTTGATCTTGATCAAATGCTAATAATCGTCCGTTTGAACCAAGTCTTTTTAATATCTCCTTACTGTGACCTCCTCCTCCAAAGGTCACATCAACGTAAGTTCCATTATCATTTATATTTAAACCATCAACAGTGTCAATTAGCAATACAGGATTATGATATTCCGTCATCGTTGTCATCTTGTCCCATTACCTCTTCAACTAAATCTGCAAAATCTACCGCAGCATCATCAATGGCCTTTTCATAATTACCTTTATCCCAAATCTCAATAATGTTCACTGCAGAAGAAACTACAAGCTCATTCAGTATGCCTGCGAACACTGTCAAATCCTTTGGCATTAATAATCGTCCAGAAGCATCAACCTCTACAACTTTCACTCCTGCTGTAAAGCGTCTTATAAAGTCATTGTTTTTCTTTTTAAAACGATTGAGTTTGTTGATTTTTTGCATTAATCCTTCCCATTCTTTCATGGGATACAACTCCAAACAAGGCTGAAAAACAGCTCGTTTTAAAACAAACCCATTTTGAATAACAGGCAACAACTGCTTTTTCAATGCAGCTGGAAGCATAAATCTACCTTTAGCATCAGCTTTACACTCGTATGTCCCTATTAATGAATTCACTTCTTTTCGCTTTTCTATCTAATTGCTAATCTAATAAAAATATTCCCACAATTTACCACAGTTTACCACTTTGTTAATAAAATTCTACAAAAGGCCAATTATATCGATTAAAATCATTACTAACTGCCTTTGACACCTTGTGAATCAAGTGATTATCAAATGGTAGTTTTAATGAACAGAAGGCGTTCATTTTTGTTAATAGGTATTATTTATGTTAAATAAATTTATGTAGATTTGCTTCGAAGAGAATTGACTAAAATTAATGATGCACAAACTTATTACAGAAGGAAATTTTAGCTATATAGAAGTGGGTAGCGGAAAGCCAATTCTGATACTTCATGGCCTAATGGGCGGCCTCAGTAACTTTCATGCCCTTACCGATTATTTTAGTGTGAACGGTTATCGCGTTATTATTCCAGAATTACCCATATACACAACCTCCTTAATCAAAACGAACGTCAAAGGTTTTGCACAATATTTACATGATTTTATTGAATTTAAAGAGTATGAGGATGTTATCTTGCTCGGAAACTCATTGGGAGGACACATCGGCCTGTACCATACAAAATTTTATCGTGACAAAGTAAAGGCCTTAGTCCTCACAGGTAGTTCAGGACTTTACGAAAGTGCTATGGGTAGCGGATACACCAAGCGTAGTGATTATGAAGTTATCAAGAAAAAAGTACAGGACGTCTTCTTCGATCCTGCAATTGCAACAAAGGCTATTGTTGATGATGTCTATGAGACAGTAAATGACAGAAAAAAACTTGTGAAAACACTTGCCATTGCAAAAAGCGCCATACGCCATAATATGGCAAAAGATTTACCCAGTCTGAATATCCCAACGTGTGTCATATGGGGTAAGAATGATACTGTCACACCTCCAGATGTTGCAGAAGAATTCAATAAACTATTACCTGATTCAAATTTATTTTGGATTGATAAGTGCGGCCATGCAGCCATGATGGAACATCCAAATGAATTTAATAAAATTCTCCATCAATGGCTTATCGAGCGAGGTTTTTAATCTTTAAACCTTATGAAAATAAAATCTGCTGAATTTTTAGTGAGCAATCAAGATGTTGCCAAATGTCCACAAAATAAGATTCCTGAGTATGCTTTTATTGGTCGCTCTAATGTTGGAAAATCATCGTTAATTAATATGCTTACCAGCAGGAAGAGTCTTGCTAAAACCTCAGGAAAACCAGGAAAAACCCAATTAATTAATCATTTCATTATTAACAATGCTTGGTACTTAGTTGATTTACCTGGTTATGGCTACGCAAAAGTATCAAAATCATCTAAACGCATATTTCAAAAATTTATTACCGAATATTTTGAACAAAGAAAGCAGTTAATTGCCGCATTTGTTTTGATAGATATTAGACATAAACCTCAGATAATAGATTTAAATTTTATGGAATGGCTTGGGTCAAATCAAATTCCTTTTGCTATAATTTTTACTAAAGTTGATAAATTAAAGCCAAAGAACGTCGATGAATATTTGACTTCATATAAAGATATTTTACTTGAAACTTGGGAAGAACTTCCTCAGTATTTTGTAACGTCCTCATCAAAAAGCATTGGCAAAAAAGACTTATTATCATATATCGACTCCATTAACTACGACATCACAAAAACTTCTAAATCTAATTAACGACGAGTTAAATAGCTCTACTCGTAGTTTATGTTTTTAACATTTGATTAAAACAAGAGCAAAGACGTCATTCTTTATTAATAAATTGCGTGATAAAAGTTATATTTTTTAATTTAGCGCTAACTTAAATTTCATATGATATACCTCCATAATGTTGGCCGCTATTTCTTAATGATAAAAAAAATGTTTCAGAAACCCACAAAATGGTCTGTTATGAAACATTTAATTTTAAAAGATATTGATGATTTAATTATTGGATCGCTAGGAATTGTTGCTTTTATCTCATTTTTTGTAGGTGGTGTCATCACAATTCAAACAGCGCTCAACATCAATAATCCACTTATTCCAAAATACCTTGTTGGTTTTGCAACAAGACAATCAATTATTTTAGAATTTGCACCAACATTTACATCAATCATAATGGCCGGTAAAGTAGGATCCTTTATTACCTCCAGTATTGGAACTATGCGAGTCACGGAGCAAATTGATGCCCTTGAGGTTATGGGAGTTAATAGCCTAAATTACTTGATATTTCCAAAAGTGACCGCATTAATGCTTTATCCGTTTGCCATTGCAGTAGGCATGTTTTTAGGAATCCTAGGAGGCATGGCAGCTTGTGTTTATGGTGGGTACACCTCTCTGGAGGATTATATTTTAGGCCTTCAAACTGATTTCGATGGGTTTCATATGACTTACGCCTTTATCAAGACATTTATTTTTGCGTTCATTTTAGCCACGATTCCATCATATTATGGCTATTACATGAAAGGTGGTGCACTTGAGGTTGGAAAAGCAAGTACCACATCGTTTGTTTGGACAGCTGTGGTCATTATTTTATTAAATTATGTATTAACTGATATGCTTTTAGGATAATGATTAAAGTCACTAATTTACAAAAGTCGTTCGGGGAAACTCAGGTACTAAAAGGAATAAGCACAACTTTTGAAAAAGGTAAAACTAATTTAATCATTGGTCAGAGTGGCTCAGGAAAAACTGTATTAATCAAATGTTTACTGGGCTTATTTCAATACGAGGGAGGCACTATTTCATATGAGGGAAAACAGTTTTCAAAGTTGACAGAAGACCAAAAAAGAACACTTCGTGGTGATATTGGTATGGTATTTCAAGGAAGTGCTTTATTCGACTCAATGACGATTGTTGAAAATGTAATGTTTCCGTTACGCATGTTCACAAATATGAATAAATCTGAGATGCAAGATCGTGCAAACTTAGTTTTAAAAAGAGTAAATCTATCCGATGCGCATCATAAAATGCCAAGTGAAGCCTCTGGTGGTATGCAAAAACGAGTCGCAATTGCTCGGGCTATCGTGAATAATCCAAAATATTTATTTTGTGATGAGCCAAATTCAGGACTAGATCCAAAAACAGCAATTGTTATAGACAACTTAATACAAGAAATTACAAAAGAGTATAACATCACAACGGTCATCAACTCACACGACATGAATTCTGTTATGGAAATTGGAGAAACAATTCTTTTCCTGAAAGATGGTCGTAAAGCTTGGATTGGTAGTAAAAATACCATTTTTAAAACTGACAACGAGGTCGTAACAGATTTCGTTTATTCGTCCAATTTATTTAAAAAAGTACGAAAAATGTATTTAGAGGAAAACTCGTGAATTTAATTTAAATCTTTCACCACGAGGGTATCTAAATTTAGTTTCAATTTTAACCACGCTTTAATCTTTCTTAAATCTTCAGATTTACGGTTGTCTGTCGTTAATGAATCAATCCATTTCAACGAAAACACAGATATGGTGTCAATCTTTGAAAAATTAGATTGAATAACGTTGGAATACGAAAAATTCTGAAGATTTTCATAGTTAACTTTTACCTCTTTGGATAAATCCTCAAATTGAAAATAATTTCGCTCCAGTTTCATTAGTTTCTGTAGCCGATCTTCTAAAAATACTATTTTCTCTTTTTGAGACATTAAATCAAGGGAATCTCTGGTCCTTAGCTCTTCCATGTATTCTAAATTATTAACCACTTTGTTTTTTGTTTGATTCACAAATAATTTAGTCCTTTTGTCTAATTTAGAGTAGCTTGAAAATCGTCCTTCTAACACAGCTATTGTCTCTTCAGAAATAATATCAGCTCCAAATGTGGTAAGTTCAATTTTTGACACTCCCTCAGGATTATAAACGAATGTGGCATATTTCTTAATATAATTCGCATTCGGTAGCACCTGCAACTCGTTGGAAATATATTTTTTTGCGTCGTGCTCAAATTGACTTTTTTTAAGAACCGTTAAAAATGTTACCACTGCCGGAATCATAACGATTATAGCCACAAGTGACGCAATCCTCGCTATTCTTTTACGTTTCGCAGAATTAGCATAACGAATCATTGGAAAACGTAATAATTTTAAAACTACAAAAGTAGCAAGAGCAATAAAAATTGTGTTGATGGTAAACAAATACATCGCTCCTTTTGCAAAATCAAATCCTCTCTCAAAGTCACCATCTGCCATAACTGAAAAACCATAGCCAACGGTACATAATGGAGGCATCAGCGCTGTTGCAATAGCAACACCAAAAATTACAGAGGCAATTGTCCCCTTTTTGGTTCTAGCGATGATAAGAGCCAAACCACCAAAAAACGCAATTAGAACATCCCTAATATCTGGTGTAGTTCTACCCAAAAGTTCTGAAGTGTCCTCACTCAAAGGAAATAACCAAAAAAATAAAAAGGCGGTCAGCAAACTCAAGACTATCATTGTTGCCAAATTGATTAATGATTTTCTCAACGTATCTATATCATTAATCGCAATAGATAAACCAATTCCCAAAATTGGTCCCATTAGAGGAGAAATCAACATTGCCCCAATTACTACAGCCGTTGAATTAGCATTCAATCCTATGGATGCTACAAAAATAGAACAAATTAAAATCCACGCTGTTGCTCCTTGAAATGGAATATCCTCCTTTATTGCATTAACAGTGGCGTCTCTATCAGTATCATCTCTAAAATTTAATAGTTCAATAAAAAAAGATTTTAAACTCGTAAAAAGTCCCTTTGCATCTTGTCTAATAGCTTCTTTTCTTTGTTCTGCTGTTCCTGCGCTCTGCTCTTCATTTGAAAAATTGAACTTACTTTCTTGATTATCCATAATTATTACCAAATTTATTTTTCACTTTTAGGAGTACTTTTTTTATATCTTGCTCCTTTGTTTTTGGATAAATTAATAAAACCTCATCGTTATCAACGATAATATAATCTTTAAGACCATCAACTACAACAATCTTGTCTTGGTGAGCTCTAATCATATTCCCTGATGCCTCTTCTGCTAAAACCTTGGTATGAACAATGGCATTATTATCAGTGTCTTTCTCCAATTTATCATACAAACTACCCCATGTCCCCAGATCATTCCAATCAAATACTGCTGGTATTACATAAACATTGTTGCTTTTTTCCATGATCGCATAATCAATGGAAATATTACTTGAATTACCGTAATTCTCCATTATGAATTTATCTTCTTTACTAGTATTATACGAACTCATACCTGACTCAAATAATTCATATAATTTTAATTGATGCTTCTTAAATGCCTCAATCACACTGCTAACACTCCACATGAAAATACCTGCATTCCAAAGAAAATTTCCTTGAACTATGAACTTTTTGGCATTTTCATAGTCAGGTTTTTCTCTAAATTGTATAACTGATTTAACATCATTCTTCGAAGAATCATTGTATTCGATATAGCCATATCCTGTATTTGGAAATGTTGGAACAATGCCTAGCGTCATTAATGCATCATTATTTTTACAAAACTCAAAAGCTTGTTCTACATTTTTTTTAAAAGCGTTTTCGTCCTCAATCCAATGATCGCTCGGTGCAACAATTACCAAAGCATTATCATTTTCCTTTTGTATTTTCAAAGAAGCATATAAAATACATGGAGCTGTATTTCTCATTGCAGGCTCTAAAACAACTTGTCGTTTTGTAACTATTGGAAGCTGTTTAAAGACCAAATCATTATAACGCCTGTTTGTTAGAATGAAAATATTCTCCTTTGGAATAACGTTACTGAGTCTTTTAAATGTTTTCTGAAGAAGCGTATCTCCTGTCCCTAACATATCGTGAAACTGTTTAGGGAAACTCTCTGTGCTTACAGGCCAAAATCTTGACCCAACTCCTCCTGCCATCAATATGGCATAATAATCTTTATTCATTTGTACTATTTAATAATTCGACTTCTGCATTTGCATTGAAAAGATACAACTTTCCTGATTTTACTTCAATGCACTCAAATCGTTTTCTTCTCTTTATCCCTTTTCTGAAAATTCTACCATTATAAAGCCTAAATATGCCACCTTCGGGTACTTGAAAAACAAAATATTGGTCACTCGGTTCATCAAACTGCTTTAAAGCCAATGATAACGTTAAGTCTGTATCACTTGATGCTTTGGGGTTTTTGAAATGTTTAGCCAATATTGACAGTAAATGATTAGGAAATATTTGGGGGTTTAAAAAGGGTAACATCAAGTGCTGAAAAGTGCGTTTCCATTCAACTCCATGCGGTTTTATGTAATGCCCATAGGTCTTGTACGTTTCAAAATGCGCAACTTCGTGAATCAGTGTCATTAAAAAACGATAATGATTTAAATTTGAATTCACCGTAATTTGATGCTTTCCGTTCTTCAAACGCCGATAATCACCGTGACGAGTTTTACGCTCGTTTTTCACTTTTATTTCAAGATTATCATTTACCAAAAGTTCTAGAACTAAAGGAATCGCTTTTTGTGGTATATAATGTTTGAGCAACTCTTGCATGAGAACAAAAATAAGTGAATAAATTGCGCTTACATAACAATTGTTTCAAATCACGAAGATTTTTAAATCTTACAAAACAGAATTAAACGATGATCTGTATCTAGAAGCTGCACCAACTAAAGGTACTCATCAAATCAATTTAAGGAGTAGAACTTGACACCTGTAAGAGTTTTCCATTGTAAAACTTGTTTCCTGTTAGTGCAAAATCGACGATATAATGTGCCATTTCTAGAGAGGATATTGGTGCCTCATATCCCGGAAAGGCTTCCTCAAGCATCTCTGTTTGCACAGCACCAAGAGCTAATACATTAAACGAAATTCCTGATGATTTGTATTCTTCAGCCAAAAGCTCTGTTAAGGTAATCACAGCTCCTTTACTAGAACTATAAGCTGCTAAACCGGGAAACTTCATACTCCCTTGTACACCTCCCATTGAGCTAATAGTTACCACGTGGGAATTATTGTTCATGAAAGGCAAAACAACTCTTGTAAGTTCAGCAACCCCATATACATTGGTTTTGTAAACCATTTCAAAATCATTCATGGTTGTCTCTGCAAATGATTTGTTTAATAAAACTCCTGCATTGTTTATTAAAACATCAACTTTGTTATTCCAAACAACTTGAACAAACTCCTCGACCCTATTATAATCCTCAAGATCACACAAATCAAACGTCATAAACTTTATATTTTTAGAAGCTAAGTCCTGTATTGCCTTCGTATTTCTGGAGAGTGCTAAAACTTGGTGTCCTGCGTTTGCAAACAACCGCGCCAAATCAAATCCAATACCTCTGCTGGTTCCTGTAATAATTATATTCTTATTCATTATTCATTTTTATTTCTTGCACCTCTGAATTAATCACTCTTTCTAATGTTGGTAAGAACTTATTTACAACACTAGCCATGTGCTCATAATCCAATTTATCAGACTCATCGTCAACATGATGATAAAAATCAAAATTAGTCAAATCACATGAGGATATGGTTTGAGCAGCAATATTAAATTGTTCGTAAAATGCATAATTATCTGAGCGTTTAAACAAATTAAACTTAGCGGCTTCCTCTGATTTACCCACTAGTTTATTTCCTGCGTATTTATTTAAAACCTCGGCCATATTAGATAAATCATGGCCCGTTGCAAAGACCTGATAGTCTCTATCTAAAAAGGGCACTCCCATCATTTCAAAATTAATCATTGTGTAAAGGTTTAATTTTTCAGTTGAAAGGCGTTCTGCTAAATGTCTTGAACCTCTCAAACCCAGCTCCTCAGCAGTAAACAAGGCAAAAATAATGCTTCGTTTATTATTCTTCATAGCACCAAAATACTTTGCCATAGCTAAAACAGTGGCTGTTCCAGAGGCATTATCATTAGCACCATTTGCGATGGTATCATTTGTAACTGGACGCGCTCTAAAACCAATATGATCATAATGTGCTCCAATAAGGACTACCTCTTTTTTTAGAATTGAATCTATTCCTTCTAAATAACCCACAATATTATAAGCTTCTAAGTCATTTATTTTAAAGGAATCTCGATACGTGCTAAAATAAGGAGTAACATCGTAGGATAATAATTTTTTTTCTATGTATAATGCCGCCTGCTCTATGCCGTGGCTTCCGGTGTCCCGTCCCTCAACATTATCTGCAGCTAAAAAACCAACCATGCTTTTAATCTCGTTCGCAGACATCTCATGATTATCAATGCTTATTTGTCCTTGACTATTACAGTTAAAAACAATTAAAACTCCTAAGACTGATAATAAATTTCTTATAAATGTGTTCATAGGTCATAAAGATAAAAAAATGAAAAGGTATCTAGTTGCTTTTTTAACCTTAGTTTATGAGAACACTTCCATTAGGTGGTAATAGAGCATAATTCATCTAAAATGATTAAATTGTAGCAATAAAGATTTCTTCAAATGTCTTCAGTCAAAACAATATCATATTCAATGGTTATCGAGACTAGTGATTTTTTACATCGTATTGAAGCCAATCAATTTAACTTATTTACACAGAAACTCCACAACGGTATTTATAATCTCTTAGTGCGATTTCAAGCAACTATTGTTAAACATAATGACAACACTTACGAGGTCACTTTTAACAGCGTTACAAATGCCGTGTTATGTGCCTTGAAATTACAATCAAATTTCAAATATATTACTCCAAAATTTGACAAATCTATTCGTGATTTAAAATTAGGAATTACTCAAGGAAAGTCAAAAAAGTCAAAGATTCTAGCAACAAGAATGTGCGAAGTCGTGGTAAACGATAAGTTTGTGATTTCAGAAGAAGTAAAAGTAGCTTACAACCAAGAAAACAACAATAAATTTATTAGTAGAGAGGGTATAAAAATTTTAAAATTAAAAGAGGAAATGTTTCTGACCCTTCTCATGAACCACCTGGAAACTATTTGGAACAATCCCGATTTTCAAGTTTCTGAATTTAGCCATAAATTAAGCTTGAGCAACTCACAATTTTATAGAAAACTCAAACAATTAACAGGAAAATCTCCAAGCACTTTTTTAAGAGATTTTAGATTAAACAGAGCTTTGGTAATGCTACATTATAAAAGAGGCAATATTGCTCAAATATCGAATAAAACAGGTTTTAACACACCAGCTTACTTTTCGAAATGCTTTAAACACAATTTTAAAATTTTACCCTCAAAATATCTTCAACAACACACCTAAAAAAGCAACATTTAAATAAGCATTGTGACGGGATTTTCAATATATCCTTTTAAAGTTTGAAGAAACTGAGCTCCTGTAGCACCATCAACCGTTCTATGATCGCACGCCATTGAAAGTTTCATAGTATTCCCTGCAATTACTTGTCCATCTTTAACAACTGGTTTCTGTACGATTGCTCCTACTGAAAGAATTGCCGAATTTGGTTGATTAATTATGGATGTAAAACTTTCAATACCAAACATACCAAGATTAGATATTGTAAAAGTACTTCCCTCCATCTCATCAAGTGCTAACTTTTTATTACGTGCTCTTACTGCATAATCTTTTACAGCGATATTAATTTGCGGCAATGATTGCTCATTTGCAAAACGCACAACTGGAACAACTAGACCATCAGGAACTGCAACAGCAACACCAATATGAACATGATTATTCATTCGCATCTTGTCGTCAAACCATTGTGAGTTTACCTGTGGATGTTGTTTCAGTGCAAGAGCACAAGCCTTTACAATCATATCATTGAAGGATATTTTTGTCTCTGGGAGTGTATTGTACTGACTTCTAAAGGCAATAGCGTTATCCATATCAAACTCAACATTTAAATAATAATGCGGTGCTGTAAACTTGGATTTTACTAAATTTTTAGCAATTGCTTTGCGCATGTTAGAATTAGTAATTTCATCAAAATCTTCCTGGCCAACGGGTATAAACTTAGCAACAGAGGCTGAGGTTGAAGCAACAGGTGTGAAACTTTCAATATCGCGTTTAATAATTCGACCATTTTCTCCAGAACCTTGAACTTGGGATAATGATATATTTTTTTCCTCTGCTAATTTTTTAGCAAGTGGTGATACAAATAATCTGCCTGAACTATTGACTTTGGGCATATTTTGTATATCAGTTTTTTTGACCTCTGGAACGGTTTGAATTTCAGGAACATCAATCGTCTCAGCAACAGTTTCAACTTGACTATCTGTAATACCATCAACCTTAAAATTGGTGACAAGTTGTGACACTTCAGCCCCTTTAGGACCAATAACAGCTAATAAAGAATCTACTTTTGCCGATTCACCTTCTTCTAGGCCAATATGTAATAATGTTCCTGACTGGAACGACTCAAACTCCATTGTTGCCTTATCAGTTTCAATCTCAGCTAGAATATCTCCTTCCTCTACAGTATCTCCAACTTTTTTAAGCCATGAAGCAACCGTTCCTTCTTCCATTGTATCACTTAAACGCGGCATGGTCACCATAACTACACCTTCAGGTATTTCTGCCACGTCTGTCTTAACTTCTTCAACAGCCTCCTCAGATACAACCTCGTTTTCTAAACTCTCTAACGGTTTAGTTCCCTCTAGAAACGCTGATATATCCTCTCCTTTTTCTCCAATAATGGCTAACAACTCATCTACTTTTGTCGTTTCTCCCTCAGCAACACCGATGTGCAATAAAACGCCTTGATAAAACGATTCAAACTCCATTGTCGCTTTATCTGTTTCAATTTCAGCTAATATATCTCCTTCCTCTACGGTGTCTCCAACTTTTTTAAGCCAAGAAGCAACCGTTCCTTCTTCCATCGTATCGCTTAAACGCGGCATATTAATTACTTCTGCCATAATTTATAATTTATGTGGTAAAAATGGGTAATCATCTTGCTCATAAACAGCGTCATACATAAGGTTTTTATCAGGATATGGAGATTCGTCAGCAAATTTTTCACATTCACTTACCAAGTTCTTCACCCGCTTATCGATTTCTTGTATCTCTGAATCTGAAGCATATTTCTTTTCGAGTATAATATCCTTTACTTGAGTAATTGGATCAATCTTCTTGTATTCCTCAACTTCAGATTTGGTTCTGTAATGTTGAGCATCACTCATTGAATGACCTCGGTAGCGATATGTCTTCATCTCCAAAAATGTAGGGCCGTCACCTCGTCTTGCCCTTTCAATAGCCTCATGCATGGCCTCTGCTACTTTTACAGGGTTCATTCCATCAACCGGACCACACGGCATTTCATAGCCTAATCCGAGTTTCCAAATATCGGTGTGATTTGAAGTTCTTTCGACGGATGTTCCCATGGCATAACCATTATTTTCACAAATGAACACAACTGGTAATTTCCAATTCATAGCCATGTTGAATGTTTCGTGAAGTGATCCCTGACGAACAGCACCATCTCCCATGCAACATAGTGTTACAGCACCTGTGTTGTGATATTTATCTCCAAAGGCCATTCCTGCTCCAAGAGGTATTTGACCTCCAACAATACCGTGACCTCCGTAAAACCCTTTTTCTTTTGAAAAAATATGCATGGATCCCCCAAGACCTTGAGATGTTCCTGTTGATTTACCATACAATTCTGCCATCACCCTTTTGGGATCTACCCCCATACCGATTGGTTGAACATGATTTCTGTAAGCAGTAATCATTTTATCTTTGGACAGATCCATGGCGTGCAGTGCTCCAGCTAGAACAGCCTCTTGTCCATTATATAAATGAAGAAAACCTCTTACTTTTTGTTGTATATACACAGCAGCAAGTTTGTCTTCAAACTTTCTCCAAAACAACATGTCTTCATACCACTTTAAGTATGTTTTCTTAGTAACTTTTTGCATCGCAAACAATACCTTTTTGTTAATAGGATTACAAAAGTAACACTTTAACTAGTAATAAAAAAAACTGATAATTGTAAAAATTTGAATAAAATTCTGTTTGCGCAATCGCAAACGTTATAGTACTGCCTTATCGAATAAAAGAGGTAGTAAATTTGCTAAAGAATTTGACTTAACGACCTTACCTGTTTCACCTTTAAAATAAATTTCAATGGGACTTTCTTGCTTCACCTCATATTCTGCAATTGCTTGTCTGCAAGCACCACAAGGAGGAATTGGTTTTGAAGTGGTGTTTTTAATTGATCCAGCAACTATTGCCATTACTAAAATTTTAGTTTTAGGATAATTTGAACCAGCGTAATAAATGGCAGCTCGTTCAGCACACAATCCTGAAGGGTATGAGGCGTTTTCCTGATTATTGCCAGTAATGATCTCATTATTGTCTAACAAAATTGCTGTGCCTACGTGAAATTTAGAGTAAGGTGCATATGCGTTTTCTCGAGCCGTCATCGCTTTTTTCATTAAATTTTGGATTTGCAATGGAGTCTCTGTTAAATCATCAAAAACAAAAAAAGTTGATTTTATATTTACTTCCTTCATGTTTACCTATTTTTTGGGTTGTGAAAAAATAAAACTCTTTTAGACAAAAAAACTATTGTAAAGTACAATAGTTTTTTTAAAATAACATACCAGCATCTTTTAATATTCGCTGTACTCTCCATCTCCAAAATTAAAAGTCAATGAAAAACGCAGTGTGTTTTCTAATGGACTTTGGATTTTTGAAGCCGAAAACAAATAAGATAAATCTATATTGATTGCAGTGTATTTAAAACCTGCCCCTAAAGCAAAAAACTTTCTCGCTCCCTTTTCTTCACTTTCATTAAAATATCCTGCTCTTAGCGCAAATGAATCTTGATACTGATATTCTGCACCTAAGGCGTACGTAAACTCTTTTAATTCTTCACTAAAACCCCCAGGTGCGTCACCAAATGATTGAAAAACACCAGAGATAAAACTAACATCCTGAGACTTCCCTGAAATAATTACATCTTCTGTTTCACTTATCAAGGTATCTTCACCTTCCTCATAGCTTCCACTACCATTATCATCCTCAAATTCTATTTCAACACCCAAAATTGGTGGTGTAGGAACCATTAATTTTGCAATTTCAGCCGTTACATTTAATCTATTGTAATCATCAAAAATAAAATCAAATCCTCCTCCTAACCTAAGTGTTGTTGGTAGAAAATTTTCTCGCCCTGCGTCATCATATTTAATTTTTGGACCAAGATTTTGAATCGCAAAACCTGCTCTCCAGCGACCATTAAAATTGTTGTAAGCATCTTCCTCACCTTGATAATATCCTCCTATATCAACACCAAAAGTGCTTGCAGCGCTGGCGTTATCATCAACAGCTTGTATTTTTAAATCTGATCGCAAATAACGCATACCTACTGCTAAGGAAAATTGATCCGCTAAACGTAACGCATAAGAGGCATCAATTGTTAACTCATTTGGCTTTTCGATCAAGGCCTCTGAAAATTCATCTTGTACAATTTCTATCTCTCCTAAACTAAAATATTTTAAGCTCAACCCAAAAGCGCTGCCTTCGCTCAATCTATTGTAATAAGTTATATTTCCAAGAAAAATATCATTTACTAATTTACTTAGGTAAGGCGTATAACTAATTCCTAAACCCGATTTAGTTTCTGAAAACCCATATTTGGCTGGATTCCACTGCTGAGAATAGGCATCAGCTGATGTCGCCACTCCCATGTCTCCCATTCCGGCAGCTCTCGCATCCGATGCGATTAATAAAAATGGTACGCCAGTCGTTATTACTCTGGTATCATTAGAGTAAGGAATAATTTCGGTTAAGGTTTGAGCTTTAACTTGAAAAAGTATTCCAATTACCATTAAAGCTGTCGTGTAGTTCTTCATGTTGATTTAAATTTAATTATTGTTATCACTAACATTAATCGGTCACAAATATAATTGTTTCTTATAGTATTACAAGTTTTTGATATTTTTCAACCTGTTTATTGAGTTGACTTGATCTTACAGTAAGTTTATAAACGTAAACTCCTTTGGCTATTTTATCACCAAAGTCATCTTTCCCATCCCAAGTGATATCTCTCGAAACAGACGTTGTATTTTTAATTCCCCCAGAGGTTTGACCATTGATTGTTTTGACCAACTTTCCAGAAACAGTAAATATCTGTACTGAAACGTCTAAAACCTCTGAACTATTGTGATTAAACCAAAATTCTGTATAATTCACGAAAGGATTTGGATAATTTAAAACATTATCTATGACCAAAGACTCATTCTGATCATAAACTACAAATTGAAGTTCTGACGAGGCTGAATTATTATAAACATCCCATGCCTTGAAAGATATTGTGTGCAAACCAGGATCTAAATCCCTAAAAGGATAAGATAATGACCCACTTTGGTAATCATCGATATCACTTTGATAGTAGTCATTTAACTTAAAAGGATTGGTCTCATCTCCATCAATAATTGCTACAATGTCATGACCAATACCACTAGCTGTATTAATGCCATTTTCATCCTTTAATTTTGCCAAGAGCGTTGGCGATTCGTTAGTAATCCCTCCCGAAATGAAATTTTCATCATTCATAAACAACATGATTTCTGGCCCTTCATTATCTTCGGGTGCATTTTCATTAACACCCCCAATTCTTATATCAAAATTAGCACCTCCACGATCTTCTAGGACATCTAAAGATTTAGCATAAAAACTAACTTTCCCATTACCTTCCTCTAAAGTAATATCTCGAGGAACTACAAAATCAAACTCAAAAACCCCGTTAGTAATTGTCGCTTGACCTCTAAAAATAGTTTCTCCTAAAGTATTGAAATCCAATATTATCAATTCTCCGTTTTGCGTTGTGCCATCATTTCCTAAAGTAGAGCGTTGAATATCCTTATCAAAAATTGTCGCTGTTAAAACACCTGAATAATCTGACAAAACTACACCAAGTTCATCAACAATCTCGCCCTTTATTTTTGCTCTACTCAAAGCATTTAATGGCTCTATTTGACCACTGATTGGAGTATCATTTATTTCTGTTAAACGAATATTTGGCTTAGGAAACGCCAATTTCATCGCTGGGTCTCCAATAAAAAAGACAAGTCGCCTTTGCTCAATGCCCCCGATAATTTGGTCATTCTTCGTAAGCCTCAGGGCTTCAGCCATAGAAGGATAATCATCAGAGCCAAATGCAAACAAATACTTTTCTAAAACAACGTTAAACGCAACACCAACGCTTACGAATATTTGTCTTGTTGTTGTTATTAGGCCAATCGCACCACCTTCTTTATTCCAATACAAGTATTCTCCGGCAGCCGGGCGGAGTGGGTTATCAAATTTTGTATATTCACATGTAACTGTGACAAAACAATTGAGTTTACAAGGGTTTTTTAATTCTTGCGCATTAATTTTATCAAAAATTCGCTCACGTGCGATACCATCCTCGCCACCATGACCAAAGTAATTAACGACCAAAGCTCCAACCTCAATTGCATCAAAAATCGCCTTGTTTACATCCGGATAACGTTCACCACCTGCAGTAGATTCTTGAACAAAGGCATCCGAGTGGATTTTAATAACATTCACATTAGGTTTATCTTCTGTTACAATTTGTCCAATGTTATCTGTTGTACCTTGAATAATCGTTTCCCAAGACTCATCAACATCATCTGAAATGGTGATGAAATTATTTCTCCAACTCCCAAAGGCATCCTCATCGTAATAGGATTGAATTTTATCAACCAATTCTTTAGCACGCTGAGGTGTATCGGCCAAAATTCGCCCTACAGCAATATCCAGTTTATCTGATGTTGACATGGATCCCTCATTTTCGTCCATCATACCAAAAAAATCATCTGAAACAAATGATGCAGACAAACTAAAACTATTTAAAGAATTCCAAGCAGGAACAACATTAGTGTTTTTAGAAATCCTGTTTTTATAATCAAACGATGCATCCCCAAAAAGACATAAATATTTTATTCTTTTATCAGGTGTACTCGCATTCTCATAGACATATTTCATAAAATTTCTAATGGCAGATATATCTTGATTCCCAGAACTAAATTCGGTATAAATGTCATCGAGATCGTATACCTTCACATTCAGGTCATATTGATCTCTATTAATTTGAGCAAGTCTTTCTGCTTGTGAAAACATGTCATTTCTTGTGACTATGATGTAATCAATATCTTGAAAATTCCCATTATTGTCTTTAAAAACAGTTCCTTTGATATTTTGGTTGTTGACACTCGTATTTGCCTCTTTCTTTGGCTCAAAATAGTCTGAAGGGTCTACAGCCAAATAGCATCTCATTTCGCCTAATCGTGCTTTAAAACTTAACACCGAATCATCATCGGTATTCAGTTTTCTTGTCACATTATACTTGTCGGTTATATCCCATACTTCACTTATATTTGAAGCATTTGAAATAGAGTATTGAGCTACACCACTTTCTGAAGCTACCATGTTGTTTTTAAAAATAAATTGATTCCCAGTATGAGTCAAGCTTCTTGTTGCTTCAATTCCAATATAATCTAAATAGCCCGTTGATGAAGGGTTACCATTATTTTCATAACTCAAATTGATTGAAATGGGTGAGGAATTTACAATCAAATCTCCTACAAAACTGTCTTGAGTTGCTAAAACTGGGTCATTAATCGCTGCGAAATAAAAATTATCAATATCTACACTGTTCACTTTTAATTGCATTGAGGTGGGAACTGCTCCGACTGCTGCAGTGAATACCCTGACATTTACAGGTTCGGAGGTAATCAGATTTTCAAAATCAAAATTAAACACTTTATCACTGTCAAAATCAAACCTGTCACCAAACCAACGTCTACCTAGTTTTGCTAAATTAAATTCATCAACTTCATGAAATTGATAATCTTGAAATGTATCAATTTCAAAGTCAACAGGATCATTTGGTTCAACCAAAGATTGAATTCGTTTACCTAATCCACTTCCAATATGGACATAATAATGTGCTTTATCGGAATAAGGATTAATATTTGAATTGTTTTCAGAGTTATATCCTTTCGGTCCCTCACCGTAAAAAAGAATGTAATCATTATTATTGAATTCCCCGTCCTCCTCTCCTTTAACGACAACTGCATTTTCTACTAAATCAATTGGATAAAATTCATTGTTTGACAGTGGAAGTGATTTTCCTCCATGACCATAAATTTTAATTGCTTTTGGGTTAACAGAATTGACGTTTACTCCCAAACTAGACAAAAAACTCTTAGACAACTTAAACACCCCTGTTGTATCAATATGAAATTTATACCAGGTGCCTTGACTCAATACAGAATTCACAATTTCTTGGGAATTTCTATTAAATTGGTTTCCTTGACTTGAACTGTATTTAATTTTAAAAGAGGTGATTTTCTTAAACACTCCTTTTTCCTGAATCACTGGGGACATTTCTAAATGTAGCCAATGTTTATCTCTTGAAATTGAATTTTTAAGTACATATATAGGTTTAACCGGAATGGTTTTAGGATCTACATCTCCTAATTCTGCTCTAGATATTGACGTATAATTTACTTCGTCTAACAGAACAGACGCTTCATCTATATGGCTATTTGACTTCCATTGAGCAAAAAACAACAGCCCTTTTTCTGATGAAAAATTAAAATTTTCTTTATTAAATTGTGGAACTTGAAAGTCAGAGGTTTCAAGCGACAAAGTCTTGACGCCTTTCCAATTAATTTGAAAGCTTTTAGTTTGCGAAAAAGTGAGCGTTGTAAGGCATGTAAAAAGAAGAAAAATAATTTTTTTCATACACAATAAACGTCTAAAAAAATGTGTTAGTATTATGAATTAATTTTTTTTCAAATTTACGATAATAAATTAGTTTGTCTGACGTTTTGAAGAGATAATATCGTGTCAAAATTGCATCAAAAATCCGATGTTCTGTTCAAAAAACAGGATGAAATGCACTTTTTTTCGTGAATTTTATCAAAAAAGCATTGTAGTATGAGCTATATTAGTTATATTGCACCACCGAAATTTAATCGACTTACGTAAAAGTATGGATATGAAAAACACTATGACACTAAGGATAATAACAGTTTTTATACTGTCTTTATCCATGTTCAGTTGTAAAAAATCTTCGAGCTCTAAAAATAGCTCAAGAGCAACTGGATGGAAAATTAATGCCAAAGAAGGAGGATTTCAATACAATACTGACTTTGAAGAACAGGCAACTGCGCCAGGACTTGTCTTTATTGAAGGAGGAACATTTACAATGGGAAGAGTTCAAGATGATGTAATGCATGATTGGAACAATTCACCGAATCAACAACACGTGCAGTCTTTCTACATGGACGAAACTGAGGTTACCAACATGATGTACCTCGAGTACTTAGATTGGATAAAAGCAGTCTATCCACCAAGTGAGCCTCAATATAAAGCCATTTATGAGGGTGCTTTACCGGATACTTTGGTATGGAGAAATCGATTAGGTTACAGTGAAGTGATGGTAGATAACTATCTACGTCACCCTGCCTATGCTGAATACCCTGTCGTTGGAGTCAGTTGGATACAAGCTGTAGAATTTGCATCGTGGCGTTCAGACAGAGTTAATGAACTTTATTTAGAAGATGCTGGGTATATAGAACGAGATGCAAAAATTGCTGCGAATTCAGAAGCGAATTTTAGTACTGACACCTATCTTATTGCTCCGTCAATGTCTTATGGTGGTAATGATAGTATTACCAATCCAATAAAATCGAGAAGACGAGTCACCACAACCGCTGCTGGAGATACCATTAATGTTTACGCCTCACGTGAAACTGGTATTATCTCACCTAAATATAGATTACCGTCAGAGGCTGAATGGGAGTACGCTGCATTAGGGCTCAGTGAATTAAGAGATTATAATGTCTATCGAGGTAGAAAAAAATATCCTTGGGATGGTCAGTATACAAGATCCGGAAATCGAAAAATTCGAGGAGATCAATTAGCTAATTTTAAACAAGGAAAAGGAGATTATGGCGGTATAGCCGGATGGTCTGATGATTTAGCTGATCATACTGGTCAAGTAAAAAATTATGCGCCAAATGATCACGGATTGTATGATATGGCGGGAAATGTCGCTGAATGGGTTGCTGATGTTTACAGACCCATTGTAGATGATGAATTCAACGACTTTAATTATTACAGAGGTAATGTTTACACTAAAAATGCCATAAATGATGATGGAACTGTAAAAATAGTATTACCTAACGAAGTGGAATTTGATACACTCTCAAATGGAAAATTAATTGCAAGAAATTTACCTGGGGAGATTAAAAAAATAGCTGTCGATGATAATGAGACCTATTTAAGAAATAATTTCGATAGGAGTGACAACAGAAATTTCAGGGACGGTGATAAGCGTTCATCTCGTTATTTTGAAGACTTCAATGATGATGAAAGTGAAGAGACTTCTACAAGAAAAATGTACAACTCTCCAAAACATAATGTAGAAAGAGATGCCTCAGGTCAACTAATTAAAGAGTACGACAAAGAAAACAATCGAACTTCCATGATTAACGATGAAGTTCGTGTTTACAAAGGTGGTTCTTGGAAAGACCGTGAGTATTGGCTTGACCCTGCTCAACGACGCTATTATCCTCAAGATATGGCAACAGATTTTATTGGATTCCGTTGCGCAATGTCGAGGTTAGGATCAAAGTCGAAAGCAAAAAACAAAACAAAAAATTAATACTGAATTGTATCAATAATTTAAGTCCTTTCGATATTTCGTTAGGACTTTTTTTATTACATTTATTTCTATGACCATCGAAATTCTGCATCAAATTTTCCTAAGATCTAATTCTGTCTGTACAGACACTCGAAAGGTTCAAAAAAATGATTTATTTTTTGCTTTAAAAGGAGAAAACTTTAATGGAAATCTGTTTGCCCAAGAAGCGATTGCAAAAGGAGCATCACACGCTATTATTGATGACGAAAATTACAAGACTACAGAGGGTTGTATTTTAGTTGATGATGTATTAAGTGCTTTACAACAACTCGCTGCATTTCACAGGAGGTATCTTAATATCAAAATACTCGCACTTACAGGAAGTAACGGAAAAACAACAACCAAGGAATTACTTCATACAGTCCTTTCGAAAAAATTCAAAACGATAGCAACACGTGGTAATTTAAATAATCACATTGGCGTACCCTTAACCTTATTAAACATGAATAATTCAACGGAGATAGGAATTATTGAAATGGGTGCAAATCACTTGAAAGAGATTGAATTTCTTTGTAACCTAGCGCAACCAGACTATGGCTATATTACCAATTTTGGTAAAGCTCATCTAGAGGGATTTGGAGGTGTCCAAGGAGTAATTAAGGGTAAAAGCGAGCTTTATCATCATTTAATAACGAATAATAAACTGATATTTTTAAATACTAATGATAACAAACAAGTTGAGATATTGAAGGGTTACAAATCAACCTTTTCCTTTGGATCTCATCCTAAAAATGACGTAATTATACATCTTGTCGATGTCAATCCTTTCGTAGTTTCAAAATTTAAAAGTACGATTATAAATAGTCAACTTATTGGCAGTTATAACTTTTCGAACATTTCAGCTGCCTTAACCATAGGTAACTACTTTAAAATAGATATACACTCGATAAAGGATGCGATTGAACAATTTGAACCTAACAGCAATCGATCACAACTCATTAGCAAACGTTCAAACAGTATAATTTTAGACGCTTACAATGCTAATCCAACCAGTATGAAGGCTGCCCTCGATAATTTCATTAAAATGAAAACTACTACTAAAATTGTCATTTTAGGGGATATGTTTGAATTAGGTGAAGATGCTCATAAAGAGCATACATTTATTGCTGATTATTGTAATAGTCTCAACTTAGATAAAGTGTACCTCATAGGTGAAAATTTCTTGAAAATAAATACTGATGGTCCTACATTTAAATCCTTTGAATGTTTTAGGCATAATGTAGATTTTTCATCACTTGAAAATACTACAATTTTAATTAAAGGATCAAGGGGGATGGCTTTAGAGCGTATTTTAGATATGTTTTGAATTCTTTGTTCCTGCCAATTCATAACATCATGACAGCTCTGTAGTTAAATAAAAATGATTTTTGTAATTTTAGAGAATTAATGCGTTTTTTATTTAACACTTTCAACTCTAACATATGAAAGATCTAAAATATCTGTTTGCTTATACGGTACCTTTGTCGGCTTTTATTTCTTTTGAATCACATGGATTTGGAACTTATGCTGCTGTTTTATATGCCTTTGTAGTGCTCCCAGCTTTTGACTTAATCTTTGGAGAGGACTCCTCTAACCTAACCAAAGAAGATGCACGAAATAAGAAGAATAAATGGCTTTTTGATTTAATGTTGTATCTGAATCTCCCCCTTGTTTTTGGATTATTATTTCATGTGTTCTCAAAATTTGAGCAAAATGAATATCTGACCTATGAAATAATTGGCTTGGGTTTATCAGCAGGAATCCTATTAGCGACTAATGGTATCAATGTCGCACATGAACTTGGACACAGAAAAACCTATATCAACCGATTTATAAGTAAGTGTTTATACATGCCTTGTCTTTACATGCATTTTTATATAGAACATAATTTTGGACATCACTTGAACGTAGCAACGTCGGAGGATGGTGCTACTGCAAAATACAATCAGAGCTTATATTCCTTTTGGATAACCTCTGTTTCAAAGCAATATATCGATGCTTGGAGACATCAAATGCAATTGTTGAAAAGTCAAAAATCATCATTTGTTTCGGTTAAAAACGACATGTTATGGTATCACCTAATTCAACCAATTTACTTATTGTTAATTTATTATGTTTTTTCATTAAACGTCATGCTTTTTGCGATAGGTATTGCAGTTGTGTCATTTTTGTTTTTAGAAAGCATCAATTATATAGAACATTATGGTCTGAAGCGTTTTAAAGGCAGTTCGGGACGCTACGAAAGAGTACAACCTTATCATTCATGGAATTCAAACTTTAATATAGGAAGAATTGTCTTGTACGAACTAACACGACATAGCGACCACCATTATAAATCAACAAAAAAATACCAAATTTTAGAAAGCTATGAAAACAGTCCAACACTTCCTTTGGGATACCCTGCTTCAATTTTGTTAAGCTTTATACCACCTCTATGGTTTTTTATCATCAATCCACTGGTTCCAAGCGACATGAAAAAAAATAAATCAATGCGATGATAGATTGATAAATCAATCGCCGTTTTATGCAATAACAGAGGAAGAATCGTGGCTAAAAATTCCCTTGAGACGGTTAATATAGTGGGTCATACTGGATTCGAACCAGTGACTTCTACCCTGTCAAGGTAACACTCTGAACCAACTGAGTTAATGACCCATTTAAAATAAAAAAAAGCCCACTTGGGTAGTGAACTTTTGTGGGCGACAAGGGATTCGAACCCCTGACCCCTTGGGTGTAAACCAAGTGCTCTGAACCAACTGAGCTAGTCGCCCTATTTTGTGGATTGCAAATATAAGTCAGAATTTCATTCTACCAAATATTTTTAAATAAAATTCTAAATAATTTCAGCCACAACAAAGGTACTACCTCCCACATAAATCAAATCATTTATTTGAGCGCGGTTTTTTGCATTTTCAAGACCTTCGTTAACTGAGTTGTATGCCTCTCCGCGATAACCTTTTTGTGTAAAATATTCTTTCAGGAGTATCTCACTTAAACCACGTTGCACACTGGGCTTACAAAAATAATATTGAGCTTCAATAGGAAATAAGTCAATGATGGTGTTGAGGTTTTTATCATTGACAACACCTAAAACAATATGTAATTTGTGAAAGTCCATTGTTTTAATTTGATTCATTGTAAACACCAAACCTTCCCGATTATGAGCAACATCTGCAATGATTGTTGGATTCTTTTCAATAATTTGCCAACGGCCCTTAAGGCCCGTATTTGTGATCACTTTTCTGAGACCGTTTACAATACCTTTTTCATGAATTTTAAATCCTTTTTTATTTAATTCAAGAATGGTTTTTACAGCTAATTTAATATTCAAAGATTGATAAGAACCCTTTAAATCAGAATCGTAATCCATTTGAGACACTTCATCAGTAAAAGATATCGGTGCTTTATTTTTATAAGCTATTTGTTGAAATACGGGTTTTGTACCTACATTTGTTTCTCCTATGATTACAGGAATATTTTCTTTAATAATCCCTGCTTTTTCAGCAGCAATTTTCTCCAAAGAATCTCCCAAAAACTGTGTGTGATCAAAACCAATATTAGTGATTACAGAAACTTCTGGAATAATAATATTTGTTGAATCCAATCTTCCTCCAAGGCCTACTTCAACAATAGCAATGTCAACATTTTGATGAGAAAAAAACTTGAAAGCCATCCCAACTGTCATTTCAAAAAATGAGAGTGAATTCGTTTCTAAAAAATCTCGATTAGATTGAATAAAATCAACAACATAATGCTTACTTACAGGGTTTCCATTAATTTTAATTCGCTCTCTAAAATCTCTCAAATGAGGAGATGTATACAAGCCAACTTTATAACCTGATTCTTGTAAAATAGATGCCAACATATGGCTTGTTGAGCCTTTTCCATTGGTTCCCGCGACATGTACAGATTTGAATGTTTTCTCTGGATGATTGAGATATTCACTAAACAAATGAATATTAGTTAAATCTTTTTTGAAAGCCACCTTACCCTTATTTTGGTACATAGGTAATTTTGAAAACATCCAGGTAACAACATCCTCGTACTTCATATTACTGAGTTACGCTAAAATTTATAATTACAAAACCAATCTGTTTTGAAGGCGCCTTGTCATTTGCAGGCCATTTATACGTCATTGCAGTTTTTCTTGCTGCGTCATAAAGGCATAATGGTCCTGTTGTTCCTTTTTTTCCAGGACTAGCATTAGAGACATTTCCGTTTTTATTCACCTCTATCTCGACTACAACAATGCCTTCTTCATCACAATCTGGAGTAAATATTTTTTTTGTAGGTTGACCTCGTCCTTTTAATCCATAACCATTACCTCCTTTTCCTAAACCAGCCTCACCAAAATATGACGGGGCATAAGGGTCACCATTAAGTTGTCCTTTATCACCCAACATATTATCATTCCCTTCACCAAGTGAGTTTGAATTATTATTAGCGATACCTCCAATTAATTGGTCTAAGTTTTTCTTTTTTTCTTGTCGCAATTTTAAATCATGCTTCAGACGCTCAGCTTCTTTTTCTAAACGTAATTTTTCAGTGGCCTTCTTAATCTTTTCTTTATTTATTGCAATTGCTTTAGCTTGATCTGTCACCAATAACTTTTCTTGATTTACCTCGTTGTTTTTAGAATTTTGAGTGATTAATTGCTGATTTTCACTTGGCGGTTCATCTAGCTCCTTTGGCTGGAATTTAGACATTTTTGGCTGAAGAGTTCCTTGGCCCTTCTCTGAAACTCCAAAATTAATAGCGACGCCATATTCCTCAGGTGGATCTAAATACTTAAGTCCAACAATAAATACTAAAAAAACAAGGATGAACATTAATAATAGGGTTATTAATGCAGAATGTTCTTCATGTTTCGTTTTAAAAAACTTCATTAATTAGGAGTTACAGCCAAAACAACTTTAAACTTATTTCGATTAGCAATATCCATAACAGTTACAACATATTGAACAGGTACTGTTTTTTCTGATCTAAGAACAATGGTTGGTTTTTCTTCATTTGACAAGGTATTTATCAATTCGTTTTCGAGCATATTCTCTGTCACACGTTTATTATCGATGTAGAAGGTTAAATCTTCTGTAATGTTAACCGAAATAGATTTTTTGTTTTCAGTTTTTCCACTAGCTTTAGGTAAGATAATATCAATAGCACTGGTGGTTACTAAAGTGGATGCCAACATAAAAAAAATCAGTAATAAAAAAACAATATCAGTCATGGAGGACATATTGAATTCTGTGGTTACTTTATTTCTTCCTTTAAAATTCATGTTAAATTGGCTCGTTTAATAAATCCAAAAATTCTACAGAATTCAATTCCATTTGATGAATCACTTTATTCGTTTTTACAACTAAATGATTGTAGGCAATATACCCTATAATTCCAACAATTAAACCAGCAACCGTGGTTGTCATTGCGGTATATAGACCGCTAGCCAAAACATCCATCTGTATTGTCCCACCGGCATTTGCGAGTTCAAAAATCGCTAGTATCATACCAATAACAGTACCTAGAAAACCAATCATTGGTGCGGCACCAGAAATTGTCGCTAGAACACTTACATTCTTTTCTAAACCATATACTTCCAATTTACCTGCGTTTTCTATGGCTGTATTGATATCTTCAAGAGGTTTTCCAATTCGGGAAATCCCTTTACTGATAAGCCTTGAAACAGGGGAGTCTTCTTGAGTACACAAAACTTGAGCTCCCTCAATATTACCGATTGACACCAAATCCTTAATTTGATTCATAAAATTTTCATCTATTTTCGAAGCAGATTTTAATGTAAATAATCGCTCAAAATAGATGTATGAAGCCGCAATCAATAAAACAAATAAAATCAGAATTATTAATTGTCCTGCAAGGCCACCACTTTTTATAAGCTCTAAAACAGATAGTGTTTTTTCAACAGTTTCTTGATCATTGAGAGTTTCAGAGATAACTTGACCCATATTTAACATCGCGAGCTTTAAATAGAACATATCATTAAAGAATTGAATTTTGATGTATAACGCTTGAATTATTAATTAAGTATTTAAAAGAGTGTTCTTGTAAAAAAGAATACAAAAGCTCCAGCTAAAAATCCAATTAAAGCCAACCATGATATTTTTTTTAAATACCAGAAAAAATCAATTTTTTCCATTCCCATTGCAACTACTCCAGCTGCCGATCCTATGATGAGCATACTGCCACCTGTACCAGCAGAATAAGCAATAAAGTGCCATAATTCATTGTCCAATGGCTCTGAAAACATACCTAAACTAGCAGCCACCAGCGGAACATTATCTATAACAGCTGACCCAACGCCTAATAGCAATACAACCAGATCAGACACTCCTCCGTCATGTATTTCTGTACCCAGCAACGGTGTATTCAGTTTTAAAAACGATGCAAAATCAAATAACACTCCGAGAGATTCTAATGCAGCAACAGCCATTAATATTCCAAGAAAAAACAATATGCTTGGAAGTTCAATTTTAGAAAGAGAATGATGAACAGGACTGTGATGTGCATTCTCATCACTTTCCTCACTATCGATAACTGTTAAACTAAACTTTGAATTACTATAAATTTCTGCAAAAATAGCAACAACACCAAGTGCCAACATCATACCTACGTAGGGTGGTAAATGAGTCACTACTTTAAAAATAGGCACAGATACAATCGCAGCGAGTCCTAAAAACAACATTGTTGAACTAAAATTACTTTTTGGTTTTCCTTTTGACTCTTTATCAACATCTATATATCCCTGAAAAGCCGGTAAAAATGTGGCAATCAAGGTTGGAACGGTCATACACACAAATGATGGCAATAGAAGATACCCTACCAAATATCCTGTACTCACTTTATTACCTATCCAAAGCATGGTCGTTGTGACATCCCCTATTGGTGACCAAGCACCTCCGGCATTAGCCGCAATAATGATTAATCCAGCGTACCATATGCGGACATTTCTATCAATTATAATCTTTTGCAGAATTGAAATTAAAACAATTGTAGCAGTTAAATTATCAATGATTGCGGACAATACAAATGCAAGCATCGCAAAAATCCATAAAATTTGTGTTTTTTTCTTGGTTGTAATAAAACCTTTAATAGTTGAGAATCCGTCAAAATAGTCAATAATTTCTACAATTGTCATCGCTCCCAATAAAAACACTAATATCTCAGAAGTCTTTCCTAAGTGATGTAGTAAAGTTTCTTCTAGTAAGTGCATTCTATTCTCATGATCTAAAGAGGTATAATCAGTCACTAATCCATGACTTGCTGAATCAAACCACTGCGTAAATGAGTCAATTCCTAGGGATATAAGAGCCCAACTAATTGCCATCATTACCAAAGCAGGGATAAGCTTATCAATTTTAATATTATGTTCGAGAGTTATAGCGAGATAACCCACCACAAATACAATGATAATTGCTGCTTCCATTTGTTATCTATTTATAATTATACCAGCTCACTTAGCGCTAGTGTAAAAGCAGTTTTACTAATTTCAGTTTTATGATGGTTGTGATCATAAATATTTTGTATCGCTGTTTTTATGATATTTGAAGTATCATCAAAAATTGCCTCATCAGTCATTTCAACACGTCGTTCCATAAAGTAGGCAAAAACTCTTGCCATACCACAGTTAGAAATGAAATCTGGAATTAAACTGACTTTACTGTCTGTGAATTCCATTATAGAACCAAAGAAAATTTCTTTATCTGCAAACGGGACATTCGCACCACAAGAAATCACCTCTAAACCATTAACAATCAAAGAATCTATTTGTTGTTTTGTGATTAGTCGAGAGGCAGCACAGGGAGCAAAAATTTCTGCTTCAAGTGACCATATACTCTCATTAATTTCCTTAAACGGAATAAGATAATCACTCTCAAGGGTATTGCTTGTTTTTTCCAAAAATAAGTTTGTAATCTCTTCAAAGGTAAATCCGTTCTCACTAATTAAGCCACCAGCTATATCAATAATACCAACCACTTTCACACCCATTTTTGCTAAATAAAAAGCAGCTGCAGCACCAACATTTCCAAACCCTTGCACGATTGCCCTTTTATTAACTATCGATCCTCCATAAATATCGAAATAGTGCCGAAGTGCCTCGGCAACACCAAAACCAGTAATCATATCAGCAATTGTATATTTTTTTAATACATCTGGCGAATAATTTACATTATCTATGACTTTTATAACACCATGACGAAGTTGCCCAATACGATTAATTTTATCAGCTTCTGTCGGCTTAAAATGTCCAGCAAAAACTCCCTCTTGAGGATGCCAAACTCCTGACTCTTCAGTTATTGGAATTACTTCATGAATCTCATCAACATTTAAATCACCTCCTGTTCCGTAATAACTTTTCAGCAAAGGTGAGACTGCTTTATACCATCGCTCCAATACTCCTTTTTTTCTCGGATCTTTAGGGTCAAAATTAATACCAGATTTAGCACCGCCTATGGCAGGGCCTGACACGGTAAACTTAATCTCCATTGTTTTCGCTAATGATAAAACCTCGTTCATGTCAAGACCTTTACGCATCCGAGTTCCACCTCCTGCAGCACCTCCCCGTAACGAATTAATCACAGTCCAACCCTCAGCCTCTGTCTCCGGATCTTTCCAATTAAATACAATTTCTGGTGCTTTTTTTTCGTACTTCTGAAGTAATTCTTTCATATGATTATCTCCAAGATTAATGTTGCTAACAAATATAAAAAACTAAATAAGTTTTGTTAAGATATAACTAAATAATTAAGGCTTATAGATTATTCCTGAACTATGATCTACATTAGCACCAGTTACAGATTTCAAACAATTATTTTCCCCTCTTAATTTTAACACCCCCAATAAGCCAAAAACTAGCGCCTCTTTATAATCGATGATATCTTCGGAAGGTATTACAATATTATGATGAGTTAACTCTTCTATTCTCTTCATTAAAAAAATATTATAGACACCGCCTCCAGTCATAAGGACAGATGCATGTTCTACTTTACTAATTTCCTTGGTAATTTGAACAGCACAATGCTCTACATAGGTTCTCAATATATCACTCACCTCTAAATCACAGCTGTCTATTAACGGAATCACATCACTATTAACCCATTCGATACCTAAAGATTTTGGAAACTCTTTATTGTAAAAATTCAAGTTATTTAATTTATACAATAACGGCTTATTTAATTTTCCTGAAGCAGCCATCTGTCCGTCCATATCATAATGTAATCCTAAAGAAGAAACATAATAGTTGAGTACACAATTCACAGGGCAAATATCAAAAGCAATTCGATTACCCATCATGGTTCTCGAAATATTAGCAAACCCCCCAAGATTGATACAAAAATCGTACTGAGAAAATAATAATTCATCTCCAATTGGGACCAAAGGCGCTCCCTGTCCTCCCAATTGAACATCTTGAATTCTGAAATCACAAATAACCGTATGATTAGTTTGTGTACTCAATGACTGTTGATTTCCTATCTGATAAGTCAAACCTTCTTTTGGTTGGTGCAGTGCTGTATGGCCATGAGAGCAAATCGCGTCCAAATCACTGATATTATTGTTTTCAATAAATTGATTTATCAAATCTGAAATATGTATGGAATACTCTTGATCAATCTGTTCTAACGCTACAGGTGATTTAAAAACTAAATTTTTTAAAACCTTTCTCCAGCTATCGCTGTACGGTATAGTTTCAGATGCTATAATTTTAAAAAACCATTTGTCCTTCAATATAAATTGAACATAAGCCAGATCCAAACCATCCATTGAGGTTCCGGACATGACGCCAATCATTTTATATTTATTTTTTATCATATCATGTAAAAATATGCATTTGTGTTAAAAAAAACGCAATAAAACTTTATCTTTGCATACATTTTTTAACAATTCATCAATAAAATCTAAAAATGAATTTTAACCTATCAGAAGAGCATCTAATGGTCAAGGACGCAGCAAGAGAGTTTGCTGTAAACGAATTATTACCTGGAGTTATCGATCGAGATAACAAGCAAGAATTCTCAAATGACTTGGTTAAAAAAATGGGAGATCTTGGTTTTATGGGTATTATGGTTAATCCTGAGTACGGTGGAAGCGGTATGGACACAATTTCTTATGTATTAATTATGGAAGAACTATCAAAAATAGATGCTTCAGCATCTGTAATTGTGTCTGTAAATAATTCATTAGTTTGTTATGGTCTTCAGGCTTTTGGCAATGAATCTCAAAAACAAAGATATCTCAGTAAATTAGCAACCGGAGTTTTTGTTGGGGCATTTTGCCTAAGCGAACCAGAAGCAGGAAGTGATGCGACATCACAAGCAACAACCGCCATTGACAATGGAGATCATTATCTTTTAAATGGAACAAAAAACTGGATTACCAATGGTGGTCGCGCAGATATTTATATTGTTATAGCACAAACCAACAGAGACAAAGGTCATAAAGGAATAAATGCGTTCATTGTAGAGAAAGGTATGCCCGGATTTGAGATTGGACCTAAAGAGGATAAATTAGGAATTCGTGGGAGCGACACACATACTCTACAATTTAATGATGTTAAAGTTCCAAAAGAAAACAGAATAGGTGATGACGGCTTTGGATTTAAGTTTGCCATGAAAACGTTGTCAGGTGGCCGTATTGGTATTGCAGCTCAAGCTCTTGGAATCGCTTCAGGGGCCTACGATTTAGCTTTAAAATACTCGAAGGAACGTAAAGCATTTGGAACTGAAATTCATAATCATCAGGCAATTGCCTTTAAATTAGCAGACATGTACACAGAAATTGAAGCTGCAAGACATATGGTTATGAAAGCTGCATGGGACAAAGACAACGGCCATAATTATGATTTATCAAGTGCAATGGCAAAGTTATATGCAAGTAAAGTGGCCATGGAACAAACCGTCGAGGCCGTTCAAATTTTAGGAGGAAATGGTTTTGTTAAAGAATACCATGTTGAACGGATGATGCGTGATGCAAAAATTACCCAAATTTATGAAGGAACAAGTGAAATACAAAAAATTGTGATTTCTAGAAGTATCATTAAATCATAATACGTTCTTTATTTATCGTAGCGTCACTTCAATCTACGAACTCGTTTTCTGACAGGAGTAATTGTATTAATAATTCCGTTTTGAATTGTTTTCCATAGATAACTTCCAAGCCCCTTAAATTCATCTCTCTTAAAGTTCATCCTAACTGTCTTTATTTTACCTCGTTTATTCGGATTTGACTTACGAATTAATCCGTTGGCGATAGAAGTTAATAAATGATTCTCAGAACTTTTTTTAGATTTTAAAATACTGGCATGCAAATTTTTATAAAGCATTGTCATCTCGCCTTTTGATTGAATGTCATCACTCTCAAATTTAAAATCAATCTTATGTAATTCTCCACTTAGGATCTTTAGTCCTAAAATTGGGTAAAGAACCTTATCCAAGGTGTGAAATTTGAATGAGCCTACATACCCTTCCCAAAACATTTTATTGTCTTTTTTGGACAGAGAGTTTTCCAATTTTAAACGAACAGGAGCATTTCCCATCAATCGACCTTGTAATGACATATTGAGATTTAGATTTTCATTACTATAATTTTTGATATTATTTATTTGGGCATTAATTCTATTTATATAAAATTGCACTATTGTGTCTTTATGGGGAATTTGTTCTCTTACAGTTATCTTAGAATTCCTAATATTAACATGATCAATAGAAATAGGAAACGTAAGCTGTTTTAAGTGTGAAATTGGTAATTTAATTTTCTTGAGCTTATTTTGAGGCTTTCTCTTGTCTTTATAAATAGACACATCGAATCCTGATAAATCAATCGACGATGATGTGAACGTTTTGTTGATTAAAAAAGATGATAAATCAACACCAGTAATTGCTAAGGTATCAAAGGATGTATGGTATATTTCTTGACTATATTGAAATTTATCAGCAAGCAATTTTTCGCTTAGTGTTGGATATATCGTAATATTTTTAGCCTTTATAAGTTGATCAGTAACACTCGCATGAAAATTATCAAAGGATAACTTATAATTCTGTTTATCAAAAAGTACCGATCCTTTGTCCAAGTTAAAATCTACTTCAATATCCTTCAGATAAAATTTACCATCATTGGCCTTTTTTAATGACAAATCATCCATTTGAAAATTTAATGGAGTTGTGTGAAAAATTAAATTATTTTGAATAGTGTTAATAGGTTGTTCTAAATTAAAGACGGTATTTCTAAAGGTCATTTTACTTACATCGATACTATTGATGTCGTCAGCAATAAAATAACTTGTCGTTGACCGTTTTCTAGAGGTGTTACTATCTGATTTTAAATCGGTAGCTGTTGACATAATTCTTAAATTATCATATACAATACCATCTATTACAATTGATTTATTAAATAGTAACGCGGTGAAACTTATACCTTCAAATGTGAGTCGGTCTAGTGCAACATTAAACAATTGTTTATGTGCACGTATATGAGAAATGTCTACTGTTGAATGTATATGGATACTATCAATTATCAATCTACTCCTAAATATTGACGAAGAAATAGAGCCCATCGTTAATTGATATTCGGTATTGTTCTGATTACCTAGTAAACCATTAAGTTTTGAAGTGACTGTTTTTTCTAAATAGTTATTTATAAGCGAGGTTGACATCAGTATAACTGAAACAACTATGAATATTATGAGATAAAACTTTTTAGTTATCGCCACCCTTTTATGTTTGGATTAATTATTTACCAATATAACACAAAAAACCCTTACTAAATACATAGTAAGGGTTTCAAAAAA